>Ga0074193_1000737_pt1 | contig 49581 bp, 46 predicted proteins | sample EPASupsiteHSE605_FD_64523 | JGI IMG/M metagenome (GOLD analysis project Ga0074193, IMG submission 64523) | Bioremediated contaminated groundwater from EPA Superfund site, New Mexico - Sample HSE6-05 | ecosystem: Environmental > Aquatic > Deep subsurface > Groundwater > Contaminated ...
AAACTGTATTTATTTCCAAATTATGTATCTGTTTTGGAATCATCGTAAAAACCTAATTATCGAACATATTATTTGGTAGCTTCCATCAGCTGATATGGTTTTGACCTTAAATTGATGATCCACAATTAAGTTTTCGTGACACTAGTGTCCTGTCAACTAAAACTGTCGAGATAAATTGGCAATAGATCGGGTAAAATTCTCACATTTTTATCCGACACTTCGGGATTGACGCGACACTAGCTTGTATTTGTGTAAAGCCGTAACGAGTGGAAGAGCGAAACTCGGTAGGGATGGTATAGCCCGAATTAACGCCTTTGGAGACGCCGATGGTCGTCTATGAATTAGGAAGCCACTCAGTCTTTAGTTTAGTGATAGTTCACACAATAACTATACTCAATATGGAGTCATATACAGTATAGATGCCAACTATAGTAATGGATTATTTCATTTACCCTATCTAAATAATAACTGCTACAGGAAGATGAAAGTTACTGGCAGATAAAATGTGGTATGAAGATTAAATTTTGTGTGGTATATCATGGCGGATCCTGCTCGAAAATTATTCAGCATCTTCATTCTAAGAAATTAAAAATAACGATGAGAAAACAGTAATTCTGGAAAGAAAAAATAATTCTGGCTATTAGATATATTTGCCAGAATAATATACAATTTGCTTGAGTGAAACCAGCCAGTGAGAATCTGGAAAAATAAATTGATGAATAGATGTTAAAATAGAGGGCTCAAAAAGAATTACAAAACAACAGAAATATAAGACTCAAAAATCAGGATGCAGAAAGCACCGACAGCAGTTCACAACACCTTTCAGGATCTGCAGAACTTCGTGAGATCGCTGCTTCCACACCCTCACCACACCTTCCCTGGTACAGGGCTGCAAACTCAAGCCTGCTTGTAAGGTCCGACTTGCTCCCGGACTTTAACAAGCAGAAAAAATTAAAAAGTAATGGAAAAAAATTACATAAACCGTTCAAATCTTTCTTTTCTCGCTTTACAAATAGGGCAGACCCCTGGAGGCTCGTCCATGGCACAGAGATATCCGCAAACCTTACATCTCCATACCGGCTTTGAAAGTTGGCCTGAAAATTCCATAGTTTCCATCATCTCCGCTCTTCTTTTTTCTTCGGCTTTGGCAGCCTCTCTCTCTTCGTGAGGGGGACGCCTTTCAGGAATCGATTCTACTTCTCTTTCTCCTCGAATTACTTCATCTGAAACGTAGAGTGCACAGTAACAGGCCCCGTAACCGTTCAGATCGGGATCTCTGTAGTAGCAGGGACAGACAATGTCCAGATCCTCTTCCAGGTTATTAGCAGAAAGTCTGCACGGGCAAGACCAGTAGCCATAGCGTTTCTCATTAACCAGCAGCCCCCGCACAAGATCCTTTGTGAACTCAACGTCAGGATTAAGGTGATAGCCCGATTTTTCAACCTGGTCATTCAAACGCCTGTAGACTTTGTCTACTTGTTCTTCTGTTATGCCCATTTCTTCGGCAATTTTTTCTTCCATTCAATATCCCCCATTAGAAGCCCAGAGCTTCTTTGATCTGTTTTTCCTTAAAACCTACAATAGCTTTTTCCCCGTTTATAATCGTTATTGGGAAGGAAACGGAGGGGTTAAAATGTTTTATAACCTCCAGGGCCTCCTTTTCTTCGTCTTTATCGAGCTTATCCACGAATATGTAATCGTGTTCCACACCCAGATCAGCAAGCAGTTTTTTTGTCCGCTTGCACCAAACGCAGGTGCTCAGCCCGTACATCACAATCTTGCCCCTGTCAATTCCGGAAATGTGATTTCCTTTCTCATTACTCTGAGTTAACATATCCATTACATAAACCCCCTGGCAACTATTCCCTGGCAACTATTAGTTATGGCAGTATGTCTATGAGTCTTTGTTTCGAAATGGTTTTTTACCCTGCCTGTCGGCAAAATCAATATTCGACAGGCTGAGGGTTCTTTAAATGCCTATATGAAAATATGAGATAAAGTATATAAAATCTGGACATCCTTGCGTGGATGGCCAGTAAGTAATCAGGCGGAGAATTAAATAAAATAATAACTGTATTAGAAGCAAAACGTTATAATTGCTGGACAGATCGAAAAAAGGAAGAGTATTACCCTCCCCTTGTTTCTCAAATTTATCTCTCAATTTTCCTTGTATCCGTATTGATATCAACTATCGAACTTCTTCTTTTTCCTCTCACAAGAGACGCAAAGATCCCGATTATGCAGAGGACAGTAAACAGGATGAACGCATAGTGCAGGCTTGAAACGAACTGTGGGTAATACGCAGGTGTGATCTCAACAGGGCCGATAACAATCGCAAAGATCATCATCGCAATACCCATCGAGAGCATCTGACCCAGGAGCCGCATAGTTCCGTTCATCCCGGATGCGACACCATAGAACCTCTTATCAACCGAGCTCATAATTGCATTCGTGTTAGGGGAAGAAAAGAGCCCGAACCCTGCACCGAGTATGAGAAGGGTAAGAACCAGGTGCCAGAGAAGCGTCGTTTCTGTAAGGAAAATGAGGATGAAGAGCCCGATTGCAGTGAGAGTCATTCCTGCCGATGCAACGATCCGCGGCTCAAACCTGTCTGAAAACCGGCCTGCAATCGGCGAAATTATAGCCTGGACAACCGGCTGCGCTATCAGGATAAAACCTGCCTGCTCAGGCGTGAAGCCTTTTGTGTACTGCAGGTACAGGCTTAAGAGGAAGGTCACTGCAAAAGTTGCGCTGTAATTGATAAGCGCGGCAAGGTTCGAAAGGGCAAAAATCCTGTTTTTTGTCAGGAGCCTGATATCAAGAACGGGAGAAGGTATTCTCATCTCGTACAGAGCAAAGATAATAGCTCCGAAAATTCCCATCCCTATGAGGGCAGTTCCTTTAAATTCCGGGAGAGTAGAGAACCCGTACATGACTGCAACGACCGCTGCCCCGTAGATAACGGACCCTGTCAGATCAAACTTCTCTCCCCTGCACTCGGCCCATTCCCCTTTCAGCTTCCAGATAATGATAATAATCGCTGTAATGCCTATAGGGACGTTTACAAAGAAAATGCTTCTCCAGCCAAGATACTGGGTCATTACTCCGCCAAGAAAGGGACCGAGAGAAAGTCCGAGGTAAACTGCAGTGATATAAATCCCGAGAGCCTTCCCACGTTCACCCGGAGGGAAAACTGAGGTAACGATAGCAGCTCCGGTCCCAAAGATCATGGCACTCCCCAAACCCTGGACTACCCGAATTCCGATAAGCATTTCAGTTGAGGGAACCATGGTCATCATCAGGGACGCAAGGCTGAAGATAGCAATACCGTAGAGGAAAACCTTTTTCCTTCCATAAATATCCGCTATTTTTCCGAACGGGACAAGAAACACTGCTGATGAGAGGAGGTATGCGGTCGCAACCCAGGAGAGGGCAATCGCATTCATATGAAATTCTGCCCCAAGTGTAGGCAGGGCAATATTTACTGCCGAACCATCAAAAGGGGTGATGAATCCCGCAAGTATCGCGATAAGGAGTACAACTCGCTTCTCTGTGGCGGGGATAGGAGTATCAGGGATATGGCATATCTCTGGAACTTCAGCAGATGGTCCGGTATTTCTAGCAGATAATTCGGTATTACCTGTTTCTTTTACCATGTGTATCACTATCAGGAAGGGCATCATCTGCTATTGGAAGCATCACAAAGATAGCAACAAGCTTGTGCTAAAGGGGTTTTCAGCGACAATGCTCTTCATGGTATTCTTTTTCATCATAGTTGACTTATCAACAATTGTGGTATGATCTACCTGTTATAAATAGTATACCATTCAACTAGTTTTTTAATAGGCTCGAAGGATATTGATTTGTCATGAGTGTGAATGATGAGTGAAGAAACACCTATCCAGTGGATTGAGGATATCAATATAGCTACCGCGCTGATATCGTTTACGTACCGGTCTGTCCAGAAATATTTTGCAAAAGAACTGGCTCCGTATCGCATAGGATGGGGGCATTTCGCTATCCTGATGTCACTGTATGATCAGGAGGGCTGTAGCCAGGACAGCCTTGCACAGTCCAGGGGATTTGACAAAACGATGATTGCGAAATCCATACTGAAACTGGAAGAAGAAGGCATTGTCTACCGCAAAATCGATCAGGAAGACAAAAGAATCAAAAGACTCTATCTTACCGAAAAAGGCAGGACAATAAAACCGGAAATGAAAAGAATAGGACTTGAGCTGAACACACTCCTGCTCAAGGGTTTTAATACAGATGAATCATCATCTACTATCGAGCGCTTACGGAAGATTGCATTGAATGCGGCCAAGTTCCAGTGACCGCCATTCCTCGGATATAATAAATATTTATTTTGGAGAAGCTTATTCACCTGAAAGAGAAGAATTTCCTGTATCCTTCAATCATGTCCTTGATTGGAATTTGGGGAGTAGGGCTTAAATTAAGAACGGTCTGAAAACCTTTTCAGAAGGATATTAAATATTCATAAAACTCACATAAATTAATGGTTTAAACAAAGTAAAACCATAAAACTAAATTTACAGCAACTAAGCACCTACAAATCTAAAGCAACGAGATTAAGTTTATAAGAAATTAACTGATTAAGACATTCGACTAGATTTCATAAATATTATAGAGGTTACAGACTTACAATGAATGAAATAATTACCTGGATATTGATTCTATTCTGCCTGATGCAATCTGCCATTTTTTCCGGGATGACAATCGGGGTTTTTAGTCTCGGAAGACTCAGGCTTGAGATAGAGGCCGAAGCAAACAATAAAGAGGCTATCAAAATCCTGCAGATCCGAAAGGATTCAAATTTCCTGCTTACGACAATGCTCTGGGGGAATATAAGCGTAAATGTCCTTATTGCCTTGCTTTCGGATTCCGTGTTGACAGGGGCATCAGCTTTCCTCTTCTCTACTTTCGGAATCACCTGCTTGGGGGAGATTGCTCCTCAGGCCTACTTCTCTCGAAATGCCCTGAAACTTGGAGCAAAACTAGCTCCTGTTGTCCGCTTCTACCAGATGCTGCTCTATCCTGTAGCCAAACCGACAGCTCTTATTCTTGACTGGTGGCTTGGCAAAGAAAAACTTGAGCTCTTCAAGGAACAGTCTATGCGGATCATGCTCGAAAAGCATATAGAATCAGCCAAGTCCGATATTGGCGCTTTTGAAGGGATAGGAGCCCTGAACTTTCTTTCCATAGACGACGTGAATATTTCCGATGAAGGTTCTATAATAGACCCCAGAAGCATAGTCTCTCTTCCTGTCGAGAATAACCGCCCGGTTTTTCCTTCTTTCAACAGGGATCCTTCGGACCCCTTTCTGCAAAAGGTAGAAGCATCCGGGAAAAAATGGGTAGTTATCACCAGCCCCGCCGACGAACCTGTCATGGTACTTGATGCGGATCATTTTCTCAGGGACGCGGTCTACAAGAAAGGTCCGTTCATTCCTCTTTCTTATTGCCATTTCCCGGTCGTGGTGAGGTCTCCGAAGACAAGGCTTGAAAGAGTAATCCGGCAGTTTAGGGTATATCCGCAGCACCCGGAAGATGACGTAATCGATCAGGACCTTATTCTCTACTGGGGTCAGGAAAAGAGGATTTTAACGGGTTCGGACATTCTGGGCCGCCTGCTCCGTGGAATTGTAGTAGAATGCGAACTGGGAGCGGGGTGCGAGATACCTGTTCCACCTTCACATCCCGGAGTTGTCAGAAGGACAACTTTGAGAAGAGAGAAGAAAAAGGAAAGCAAAGAGCAGAAAAGGGAATAAAAGTAGCAGAAAAGGGATGAAATTGCAGAAAAGGGAATAAAAGTAGCAGAAAAGGGATGAAATTGCAGAAAAAGGAATAAAAAGTTATTCTTCGTATGCAGGAAGGGTTATAACGCCGATCTCCTGAAGTGGTGAACCTACAGCAAAATGGTAGAGATCCTGATATTCAAGCCCTTTGAGCCCGATGGTCTCATGCAAAGGATCATCGAAAAAGCACCCTATTCCGCAGCCCTTCATATCATTTGCCTCAGCTTCAAGGTAAAGAAGCTGTCCCAGGATTCCGCATTCCCAGAAAAGATAAGGGTATATCCAGGAGCCGAACTTATTCAAAGGTTCTTCGAACTCTGAAATCATACAGGCAGTAAAACAGGCATCTGCAGCTTTTCGCTGGGAGCAGGAAAGCTGGGCTATAAAATCATACAATGTCTCTTCCATGAGCAGGTAAAACTCAAGGTCCGACGGGCAATTTTCCGGCTTTTCCCACAGAAAGTCCGGCCTGATAGCTGCTTTAAAGCTCTCTTTTTCCTCCGTTTTGCGAAGAAATATATAAAGACCAGGGAGAAGACCCTTTACCCTATTTACAAAAAGAAGCAGGTGTGTAAAGGAACCAAAAGCAAGTGGATTGAAAATTGGGTTCTTTTCCGGGAGGGTTTTTTGCAGCATTCCATAGAAAGCTTCTTTCTCCATATATGCGCTGTTATTCATTTCAATGGCGCTTCTCCTTTTGTGAATAATGCTTCTCAGAGGAGCCGGAACTATTTCCAGTTCTGACCGGGTCTTAGAATCGTTAACTTTCAGGGGCGAAACAGTCTGTGTACCAGGCGCAGGTTCCTGCCTTTTCTCCCTAAAATAATCGGTTTCCTTCTTTGTGGTTGCTACAGCAGCCTTTTCAATACCTACCCACTCAACATGCTTTGGACTTAACCTGCCAGGAACGCCTTCCCAGGAAAGGTTTCTGAAAGCAGAAACTGTACTAGAAGAAACCTTGCCTGAGGTACAGTTTTCTCCTGCCGGGTAGACCGCAAGCAGACAAGCCGGCTCTTCTTTTTCAGGACCTTTTCTGCCGGCAATACCAAGAAGCTCTGCAATATCCTCCGAACTCATATCAACAAGAAGGCTTGTTTTCCAGCCGAGTCCGGCAGCAGCAAAAGCCAGGGCAGCAATTGCATGCCCTATGTCATGGTTGGCATATCGGAAAGCTCTAAGCCCGTATTTCCAGGAAACCCTCCAGTAAATTGAACTCAAACCAACGAAGAGAGTGCCTTTCGGAAAGCCGGAACTTAACAATTCCCAGGTTTCCGGGGAAAATTCGGCTCTTAGCTCAAGGGCATGAGCTAAAGGAGCATAATGGCATACAGAAGGGCTTTTCAGAAGCCCTTGCACGGGGCCGGAAAGAAGGTAAACCTCAGTAGGATGAAGGTTTCCACTGGAAGGGTTGACACGAAGAGGCCATTTTGTACCTTCTGCCTTTTTCCAGGCTGAGATGGCAAAACTGTCAAAAAAAAGTCTGGAAACATTGTTCTTACTCAGTTCTGAAAGCTTGAGTTTTTCAGGGAAGAAAGCCTGCTCGTAAGCAGGAAAAACTTCAGCTTCTATTTGCTCTTCACTCCATTTATCCAGACTCAAAAGTTGAGTCCCATGATAGTTAAGAAATGGATCTGGCTTTATTGGCATGTCCAGACGATGAGGGCCCGGAGCATAAGCTTTGAAGTTGTGCTTACTTGCCTGGTGATAAGCCAGTATCGCTTCAAGTTCTGCTTTCATAACAAGGCACCAGCCAATACCGAATAACTGAGATAACCAAATAACTGAGCTAACCAAATAACTGAGATTAAACCTTTTTTACAGGATTGAGATGCAAATTGCAGAAACAATTTTTTTGGGCGTCTGCTTCTTTTACGAGTTCATGAATATGTTTGTTGTCCCACAGTATTTTTTGAGCCCGAACCCCGAGATTATTATTGCATCACAGTCCTTCATTCTTGCGTCTGAGATCCTTATATCAGGTTTTATTGAGCCTCCAAGCATCACTGTTGCAGTCTCGGTAGACTCGGCTTCAACCGTAATTTTTGCCCCTGCGGCTTCAAAAAGCTACTTTGGAACAAATACTCTTCATCCCTGAATTGCTCCTGGGCAATTACAAGCAGAATTTTTTTGCCTTTGTATCCGGTTTCTGTCATCTTGTTCCCTTCCTTTAAGCTCAAAAACGAAGATGAATATTGCAGTAACCCTCTTCCCTATGAAGATAAGACCTGAAAATATAAATGAATTCTTCTTTTAGAAAGTACAGAGTCTGAAAATCTCAGGAGCAGTTTCATGAAAAAAATTTATTTGTAAATCTTCTCTTTACTCAAATTCAAGTTATAAGGAGGTAGAGAATTGCTGAAACTCCTGCCCCTGCAAAGGTTGCCAGGAAATTGACTCCGCTGTTTGAAAGCATACCTCTCTTCTGAAGAGTAGCTCCTAGAAGACTGTCTATGTTTGTTCCCATAAAGCCTCCTGCGGTTGTAATAAGGACTGAAAGCAAAAGATCGTTCGACACCCCTAACATATAGGCAAGCAGACCTATCACAGCTGAACCAAAAATTGCTGCAAACTCCCCAAGTGAGGAAACGGCCCCATCGGCTCCGGGTTCTGAGAGCTTAAGGGTTGTGATCATCCTTGGCCTTCCTTTTGCTGTTGTCCCTATTTCACTTGCCAGGGTATCTCCGGTAGCTGTTGCAACCGTGCCCATATATGCATAAATAATTGGAAGGCTGTGTTCATGAAAAACTCCGTATGCTACTGCCAGAACAAGGGCTGCAGTACTGTTTGAAAATACATTTTCGTAACTCCGAATTCCGTCTTTAGCCTGTGCAATCCCTATGGATTCTTTATATGCATACTTGTATCTGGTAAACCCTCCTCCCAGAATAAAAAATGTGAGCAAAAGCAGGAACCAGGAAAGCCCGCTGAAAACAATAATAAGGACTCCAAGGAGGGCGGCACTCAGGAGGGCCGAAACATCGGCAATCTTCGCCCTGTAAGCTAGCAAGCCAAGGAAAAATGAGAAGGCAAGAGCTACAAGCATTTTTTCCGGAGGGACCCAGTACCTGAACTCCTCAAAAATCCACATTGTCATTCCTGCGCCCAACGGCACTGAGATATTCTTGTCTATTGTTGAGGGAATCGACTCAAAAAGAGAACCTGTGACTGCCCCGATTACAGCTATGAAGAAAACCAGATTGTATGAAACCGAAAGTTCCTGCCAGTAAACGATCCAGCCTGCAGCAAGGAATGCCGCAAGAATCCTGATTCCCAGGAAAACCGAACTCCAGATCATCGAGAAACTCTTCTTTTTGATCCTGCTCCTTCTTGATTGAAAATCCGAGACAGGATCTGTTTCCGAAAAAGAAGTTTTATGATTTCCCACTGCCGCAACTGCAAAAGCAGCAAGTACTATGTAAAAGGGATATGAGTAGGAAAAACTCCCGGAAATCAGGGAAACAAATAGCATCAGACATAGAGAAAAAGAAAGACTGATGACATCCCTGTAGTTTGGAAGGGAATTTCCTGAAAACCTTAATCCCAGAAAAAGTATAATAGACAGAAGAAAAAGTAGATTAACTCCTGCAAAAGGAGCTATAAGAATGAGAAGGAGATAGAGGGTATGCATTACAGGGATCCCGTGAAAGGAATTCCCGCTTTTGAAAGGTCGGGCGGCTCTGTTCATCATAAGACATCTTTTGTTTTTATACTCTTCCAGGGAAGCTACATAGAATATACTTTTCTTTATAAATAGATGGTTGTTTCTCTCAGAGAATTATTACACAATACAGATCAAAATTAAAATTATCTATTTTACCTTTTTTGGTCTAAAACTTCATTCAGGCCTTTAGAGACTGCTCAGAAAGTGAAACCCTTTTTTTCCCTAACTTCTTTTTTCGAACATATATTTAATCAGCAAAGCAGCCAATAATACAGCTTGTAAAGTACAATATATCTTGAGAATCATCTTGAGAATCGGTGAAATTTGATTACCAATGAGTGTTATTCAGCTATTGACTGAAATCCAATCTGTCTAAGCCTGTTCAGGTTTTTGATCAAACTATTCGGACTTTAAAGTTTATTCAGGGTAGCACTGCAATAGATTTAATCGATTTTATACTGTGAGGGGAAAGAATGGAAAATTACGACCTTATTGTGATAGGCACAGGTTCTGCAATGAACTACATAAACTCTATCATCGATTCGAATCCGAAAATAAAAATTGCTGTTATCGATAAAGACGAACCTGGAGGAATCTGTCTTACCAGAGGGTGCATCCCTTCAAAACTTCTGCTCTACCCTGCAGAGCTTATCAGAGAAATAGAAACTGCACCTCTTTTCGGAATCAAGCTTGAGATAAAAGATATTGACTTCCGTATGATCATGGAAAGGATGCGAAGGAGAATAGGAGAAGACATAGAAATGATCAGGAAGGGATTAACCGAAAATCCCTATCTTGACTACTATCAGGAAAATGCGGAGTTCATCTCTCCATATACCCTGAAAGTAGGCGAAAAAACGCTCTACTCAAATATGATTTTCCTGTGTACCGGCTCAAGGCCTGCTATACCTCCCGTTAAAGGACTCGAAGAAACCGGATATCTTACAAGCGATACTGTGCTTGAACTCAATGAATGCCCCGCCAGTCTTGCCATTCTTGGAGGAGGTTATATTGCAGCCGAATACGGGCACTTTTTCTCGGCAATGGGAGCAGAAGTCACGGTTATAGGAAGAAATTCTCGGCTTCTTCCCCAGGAAGAGCCCGAAATTTCCGAACTAGCAAAGATAAAAATGTCAGAATACATGAATATCCTTACAAACTGCGAAGTCATAGAAGTTAAAAAAGAAGACAGCGGACAGAAAACTGTCATTGCGAAGGAAAAAAATTCAGGAGAGGAAATAAAAGTAACTGTAGATGAGATCCTCGTAGCTATAGGAAGAGTTCCAAATACCGATATTCTCCATCCCGAAAAAGCTGGAATCAAAACAGACGTGCAGGGCTGGATTCTGGTAAACGAATATCTCGAAACGTCACAGCCAAATATCTGGGCTCTGGGAGATGCAAACGGAAAATATCTGCTCAAACATGTAGGGAACTACGAATCCGGGATAGTTTACCTGAATGCTATCCTGAAAGAAAAAGTGAAGGCAGACTACCATGCCATACCGCATGCGGTCTTTTCTTATCCTGAAATTGCAGGGGTAGGCATGGGGGAGCAGGAAGCTGTAAAAGAGTATGGGGGGGATAGAATAGTCATAGGCCTCAAATTCTTTGAAGATACTGCGAAGGGAGCGGCCATGGAGATCAAGGATTACTTCGTAAAGGTAATTCTGGACGGGGAAGAAGAGAAAATTCTGGGTGCCCACATTATAGGGCCCCATGCCTCAGTTCTGATCCACCAGATAATTCCTCTAATGTACACGGAGTCGAGAAGTCCGGAACCAATCATGCGCGGTATGGACATCCACCCGTCGCTAAGTGAAGTTGTGACCAGAGCCTTCTACTCCCGGCTGCCGCTGGAACATTACCATCACTTCCTGAAGCATCTGGGACTTGAAGACTGAAAAATCTTCTTTTTCCTTCACACTTATTTTTTAATCAGGTCAAAAACCCACCTGCTGATGCCTGGAGCAACATTTCCGCTGCGCCTGTATAGCTCCACTTCAAGCCCCAGTTTTTCATACTCCTCAATCAGTCCCGGAATCTGGGACTCGGCTTTGAAAGTGTAAAAATGAATGCATCCGCCTTTCCTTACAAGCTTTGAGATTTCGCCAAGAAAATGGTCCATGCCATAAGGTGTCGGCACAATAGCCCTGTCAAACCCGCTTTCGGTAACTTGAAAACCTTCAGCTTTCTCAGGGCTCAGGCGTACGGGCAGATCAGAAAAAGCCGTATTTACCGGTCCTTCACTGGTTTTTGCAGAATCAAACATATGGAAGATACGTTCAAAATCTCCCTGAATAACTGTTACTTGTCCTTCAAGCCTGTTCAGCCGGAGATTTTCCTGCAGGCAGGCGCATGCATCGGGATTTATTTCGACAGCATACACTTTTGCCTCTTTTCCTGCAGCAGGAAGCACAAAAGGGCCCACTCCCGCGAAAGGAATTATAATGCGTTCCCCAGGCGTAATTTTTGAGGCTACTCTTTTTCTCTCCGAATACAGGCGAGGATTAAAAAAGACTTTTTCCACGTCCAGTTTATATGTGTAGCCATTTTCCCTGTGAAAAGTTTCTGTGGATTCCCCGAGCAGAAGCTCAAAGTCAGCAACCCTGTGTTCTCCTTCAAGCTTACTCACCTTATTAAGCACAGCCCGTGTGTTTCCTCTCATCGAAAATAGCTTTGAGGCAATAGCCTCTCTGTAAGTCGCAAGTTCCGCAGGAATCGAGATTACCACCACATCGCCTACATAATCAAAACGTTTTGGCACCATATGAAGCAGGGGTTCTTCTATTATTCCCCTCATTGCATCTCGCAAGCTCACTCTATTTCGAAAACTCATTCAGTATACCTCTGCCTGTCAGATTATAAGCTTTTCAGGATAAGTTTTTCAAGATCAGTTTTTCAAGATCAGTTTTTCAGGAGTTATTTCAATATATCTTTTTTTATCGCAGGAAAGCTAAAAGTATGGGAAAAAGATAAAGTTCATAAGAGACCTTAAAAAAGCTGAAAAGGTTATTCCCGGATTACAGGCAGGAAACTTTCCATGAAAATTATTATAGAGACCCCTAAATACAGTTTTTGGAAATACTGCAGGACAGAAAAAGGTTATGAAAGAGCTTTCTTTTCCCCTTTGCCTATAATTTTCAACTACGGCTTCATAGAAGGAACAGAAAGTCCTGACGGCATGGAAGAAGATGTAGTGGTATTGGGTCCTCGCCTGCCGAAAGGAAGCACGTTTGAAAGGGAAGATTTTGACGGGATGGTAAAATTTCTGGACGATTCTGTCCGGGATGATAAGAAACTGGTATATATCAGCGGTTTTTGCTCTCCTCTTCTGCTCGCTTATTATTTCAGGCTTTATGCCCTTTTTAAAGTTTTTCTCTACGCCTTCCGTAACGGAAAAATCACGACATGCAGGTTTGAAGGAATTGTCCTTCGAAAATTACACTGACATCTCTATTTCCTTTTCTTTTTCCGGCTTCTCTTCCAGTATAACTATACGCGCACCTGCAGCATTTAATTGTACGGATTTGATGCCTTTGAGGCAACCTTCCTTGCTTTTGTAGCTCTGACTTACAGCTATAATCTGCCCATTTCTTGCTCTTAACCTGAAACGGTATCCTCCCGCTTCATCCAGATATACTTCAAATTTTGACATTTTTCCCCCCATTTCTGGCTTATGACTATGGCTTATAACTATGACTTATAAAATAGTTTTTTTTAAAATTCTGGTTCAGTGTACCTGAAATATAAAATTTAATCTCAGGCCCTTTTTCCCCGGCTGAGTTTTCCACTCTATATAATATATTAGCTTTACTTATTAAAATAATATTCTATGTAAAATCCGTTTGGAATTCAAATCAGATTTTTTAGTTCACAATAAAAGTTCACAAAGAGAATCAAAGCTAAACTTCCTAAAGAACTTTAAAAGACTTGTATGAAAAGATATCAAAAACAAAAAAGTATTAAAGAATTTTTCAGACTCTTTGACTTTCTATTTCTCCTGAAAAGGCAACTTAGAAAACTACTAATAATTTAAAGAAGCTTAAAAAAAAGGTGCTTTAAATATGCCTTTTCACGTGATGCTTATCCCTACCCTTGGTTGCCCTGCTAATTGTAGTTACTGCTGGAGTTCCGAAGAAAAATCCCCGATAATGAGTGTTGAAACTATAAAAGAAGTAGTTGAATGGCTTAAAAGCTTCAGGGGAGATTCGGTTACTTTTACTTTCCATGGCGGAGAACCGCTTCTGGCAGGTGCGGACTTTTACAGGGAAGCATTACCGTTACTGGCTGAAGGTTTAAGCTCCAGGAAAATAGCTTTTGCGATACAGACAAACCTCTGGAAGCTTACCCCGGAAATAGCTGAGACTTTTGCCGAATACAATATTCCTATCGGCTCCAGTCTGGACGGCCCCCAGGAACTCAATGACCTGCAGCGGGGAAAAGGTTACTATGAAAAAACCATGAAAGGCTATGAAATTGCCAGGGCTCACGGGCTTGATGTGAGATTCATTACCACTTTTACTTCCTATTCTGTAAAGTTCAAGGAAGATATTTTTAATTTTTATCTTGAGAAAGGCTTTACGCTAAAACTTCACCCCTGCCTGCCTTCTATCAAGGGTGAAAATCCCGAGAAGTGGACCCTTTCTCCGGAAGAGTATGGAGGACTTCTAATTTATCTTCTGGATAAATATCTGGAAAACATGGGCAGAATTGAAGTTATGAATATCGATCACCTGTGCAAATGCGTGTTCACAGGCAGGGGAACGGTCTGCACCTACGTTGACTGTATGGGGGATACCTTTGCGGTCGGCCCTGACGGAAGTATATACCCATGTTATCGCTTTGTAGGCATGCCCGAATACGTTATGGGCAACGTTTACGCCCGACCGACCATGGCAGACCTTGCCCAATCCGATGCCTGGAAACTCATGCACAGGTTTAAGGAGTATGTGGACATAGCGTGTGGCAAATGCGCCCATATCAAATACTGTAGAGGCGGGTGTCCCTACAATGCAATAGTGCCCACCGATGGCGAAATAAAGGGCGTTGACCCTCACTGCATTGCCTATAAGATGATTTTTGATGAAATAACCAGCCGGGTCAATGAGGAAATGTTCGGGTCCTCTGGCATGATGGATATGTTCCAGCCTCAATCTATGAAGCCTTCCAGGTCGGGCATAATGTCTCTTATGCTTAAAAAGATCTGAAACAGGGTCAAACTATAGCAAACGCATGAATTAATTACACTTTTATTACCTGGTAATTTACACTTTTAATTACCTGGCAATTTACACTTTTAATTACCTGGCAATTTACACTTTTAATTACCTGGCAATTTACACTTTTAATTACCTGGCAATTTACATTTTTAATTACCTGGTAATTTACACTTTTAATTACCTGGTAATTTCAAGATCAACGCCTGAGAAGCGGCATCAATTTTAGTTTTTGGAAAATGTCTGCCGGAAAGTAAATAAAGCAGTAAATAAGACCGGATACGATGACAGAAAAAGGAAGGAATAACGGAAGAATAAGTTTACTTTTTCTCGGTATTTTAATTATTTTTGTCTCAATCTATGCTGCCGGAAACTATTATGTGGGTTTACGCTTTTTTCAATCAATACAAAGTCTTGTTGAGCCTTACTCTTTGTTCTATTGGAGCGGTTATGCACTTCTCGCAACATCGCTCTTTGCAGCCAGGTTAGGAAAACGATTTTATCCCGGATACGTTAATGATCTCGTCGCTGTAACCGGAGATTATTGGCTGGGTGCTGTTTATTATTCTTTCTTAATATGGGCCGGTACGGATATTCTTCGTTTTTTAATTAATTTCATCTTCCCCGCAGCCCAGATAATTAAATATCCGTCATTTTATTGGGGGTTTGTAGTTTTATCCCTGGTCTCCCTTCTTTTACTATACGGAACCTGGAATGCGCGTCACCCACGCATTGTGCACTACGATATCACCATCAAAAAAACAGTACATAATTTGCCAAAACTTCATGCTGTTATGGTATCCGACATACACCTTGGCCTGGTGGTTGATACTGATCGGCTCGACGCAATGGTTAATAGCATTAACGAGCTTGACCCGGATCTTGTGTTTCTTGCTGGGGATACCATAGATGAGGATGTTAGACTGTTTGCCAATAATAAAATGCCGGAAGTACTGAAAAAATTACGATCTAAATATGGTGTGTATGCAGTGCTTGGGAACCATGAATATATTGGCGGCAATAGTAAGCTGGCCGTGGAGTATCTGCGACAGGCTGGGGTTAATGTACTGGTTGATGAATGCATAAAAGTAAATAATCAATTTTATATAGTTGGTCGAGACGATCGCATGGCAGGCCGTATGGCAGGAAAACCTCGTATCAAGCTGTCCAGCCTTGTAGATGGCATCGACCGTAATCTCCCGATTGTTCTTTTAGACCACCAGCCCATTAACCTGGAGGAGGGACAACGCAACGGAATTGATTTACAACTATCCGGACATACTCACGATGGACAGTTTTTTCCTAACACTTTAATTGCCAGGCATGTATTTGAAAATAGCTGGGGCTATTTGAGAAAAGGAGAATATCAGATAATTGTTTCAGCTGGTTTCGGCACATGGGGTCCTCCGATACGAATTGGTAGTAATTCTGAAATCACAGACTTAACTATTTCTTTTGTAGAATAAAACATAAACTATTGAAACATGAAAGAAATGAAAAAGAAACTTACATCTTTCTAAGTTCTTTTGAGCGCTCACTTGACCTTATAACTGCATTCATGAATGCAGCCCTTATTCCTGCTTCTTCGAGAGCGTGAATACTTTGAATCGTAGTTCCAGCAGGAGAGGTGACCATGTCTTTAAGCTCTCCAGGATGCATATCCGTTTCAAGCACCATCTTTGCAGCCCCAAGCACAGCCTGGGCTGCGAGTTTCAGGGCATTTCTCCGATCCATTCCCTCGAGGACAGCCCCATCAGCCATTGCCTCAATTACAGGAAAGATAAATGCAGGCCCACTCCCCGATAGACCTGTAACGGCATCCATGAGAGATTCAGGCACCTGGACTACTGTACCGACTGCAGAAAAGATCTCAAGAGTAATCTTCAAGTCATCGGGAGTGGCATTTTTTCCTGGAGAAATTCCTGAGGCAGCTTCCAAAACTATGGCTGCAACATTCGGCATCACACGAACAACTCTGGTGCCTTCTGGAAGAGCTTCCTCGTAGGTAGATAGAGGCACTCCTCCGGCAATCGATATCACAAGTTTTTCAGAAGATATATAATTCCTCAGATTTGCAAGCTCTGAACCAAGTATCTGGGGTTTCACCGCGAGAATAAGAATGTCCGATTCTTGAGCAATAACAGCATTGTTAGTTGATACCCTGATTCCAAACTTTGTCTTCAGTTCGTCCAGTAAAGGTTTGTGCACATTACTTGCACCAATATTTTCAGGTTTTACGATTCCAGCCTTAATAATTCCTTCAATGAGAGCAGACCCCATTTTCCCTGCTCCGATAAATCCAATATTTCGATCTTCCATTATGCTGCCTCCTATAGTCAACTATTATACATAATGCGACAGTTTGTGTGTAAATGTATATTATTTCCAAAACTTATTCAGTTACTCTTTTAATTTGTTAATATTTTATGATTTTACTGGCGTTAAATCTTTTCTTATCGGGATGTCACCAACTATCCCTCCGATCAAGGGCGGGATAAACACACACCTCTCATCATTCTCTTTTATCTGTATTCGCAGCTATGGTAAAACACTCCAAATAACACGCAAGTACAACATATAAGTACACGCTTTAATGCACATGGTAGCGATTTCCAGGAAAAATCTCTTTATAAAATTTGACTGTTTAGACCTATAAGAATATCTTGCCTTACGCAATTTCGCTTGCTTCTGTTTTTGGACTTCTTTGCAGGCTCATAGCTGACTTCGTAGGTACGAACATACCAGAATGAGGATATTTTTTGAATGGCGAGTTTGTAACGAGTTGCTACCTATGTAAAAAGAGAGGAACTGCTGGGAAGAATTAGTCTTGAAATTTCATCTCGACTTTTAAAATCCCTGAAGTTTTAAAGCCTTAAAAATTATCATATCAAATATTCGCATCACGTTAAAATATTAGAATGTGTATTCGATTGCTTGTCAAAATTTCCTATTTAATGATAATAAATCAACGATTTATGACTTTAAAACAAGAAGCATTCACTTTTTTATATGGTTGGAATATACTTGCGGCAACCCGTCCATATATATTTTTCTGTGCAAAGTCTCGAACAATCAAAAATCAGGGAGCAAGTATTCACATTCAATATATATGAACAATCAGATTAATACTCTTCTCAAATAAACTTATAAATAATTGTTAGAAAGTTGTGTATGGAATTATTAGAGAATGTATATGGAGTTCGCAAGTATTTCCCACTACACCCGAACTCCATAAATGTGCCCTAAGAGGCATGAATTGAGTTAGCTTCGCATATATTTAAGCTTGCCTGATTCTGCCTCCTTGGGATGATAAAAGGAGGATAGAATATGAAATATGGTAAAAGACTGCTTATAGGAACGCTATTAACTATATCTCTGGTAAATATGGCGTCTCCAGCGGCTGCATATGAATACATGGGATGGTATTGGCATCAGGGATATGCTGGATATTGCCTTGACTCATCAATTCCAAGTGGATGGTCAACTCCAATAGCTCAAGCTGCTAATACGTGGAATAACGCTGGTGCGGACTTTTATTTTTATACTGTATCATGCAACAACAAATTGTATTACCAACCTTTTGATACAACGTATTGTGCGTTCACTTATCCGTATGCGGATGGTGATGAGGCAACAGGTGATGAGATATTTTTTAATAGTAACCTTGCTTGGTCGACTAGTGGAGCTTCTAATCGTTATGATGTGAGGAATGTTGCCACTCATGAATTTGGACACTGGTTAGCTTTGTATGATCTAGACTCCATTTTTGATATTCAGAAAACAATGTACTATGCAATATCACCAGGTGAAACAAAGAAACAAAGCCTTCATTCAGATGACATCGCAGGTATTTGCTATATCTATCCTTAAGGGGTGGTGACCATGAAAAATAACACAAAATATATAATCGTCTTGGTTGGAGCACTTTCATTGATAGCGTTAAGTGCCTTAGCGTTATCAGGTTCACAAGATAGTAACAAACTCGCAAATACTCCCTCACAAGATAGTACTAAACTTGTAAATAACGATAAGCCGTTGTATTGTGAAGCCAGTGCATCACTCGTAGCACTTGATGATGAAGAATTAAGTAACAACTCCGATACTATTATCATAGGTACAGTTAAAGAGATACTTCCATCCAAATGGAGTACTACTGATGGAAAAAAACCTGTTAATACTGATAGATTTAGCCCATCTTGCTTTATCTATACTGATATCATAATAAGTGTGGATGAGTATATTAAGAATTCATCATCATCCAAAGATGTTACGGTGAGAGTATGGGGTGGAACAGTCGGGGATGATACCTTTAAAGTTAGTGAAGAGCCACGCCTCAAGATAGGCGAAAAGGTTTTACTCTATCTGACGAAAGATACTGGCCCCAGTACTAAGGATATTGGCCCTGAGCATTACAGAGTTACAGGGGCTTTACAGGGGAAATTCACGTTAACTGATGATGGGAAAGCTATAAGATCCGATAAAACTGTTAGTCAGGAGGAACTATTGAGTACAATTAAAGAATAAAATCAAGCACAAAAACACTTTCTCATAAAACAAACATAGACTAAGAGGGTAATTCTGTAACTTATGGCATTTACCCTCCTCCACCTCTCCGGTAATTTAGCTATGATATTATTTCCTTCTTTTTTTCTTTTTATACGCGCACGTATTAAACGCGCCCGCACGATATTGGTTTAAAAAAATACCTCAAAGTCGAAATCGTCAATCAGTGAATCATATAAAAAAACAGATTGGTCTGCTTATTTTCGCTTACTATTGTTTTTTGACTCATTTACAGACGTTTTGAGAGCTTAACAGACTTGTCTATAAGGTTTTTGTGTAGGAATAACCCTCGCAGCTATGAGCTTGCAAATCATCAGAAAATACTTTTAATATGCGCACATATTCACCGCATATTACGATTGGGGAATATATAAGGCTAAATTTCACATGGATTAATGTAAATATCCGCTTATATGACTGTAAAGTTATATTATTTCATTTTTTATATAAATTTTTGAATATGAGTCAAGGCATATGCTCATATATATACTTTCTAGCCAAATCATCTAACAATCAAAGATCAGGAAATAATTTCAAACTCGAAATTAGTTTGAAAATTGTATTGTTCGAGAGTTTACACATAAAGCATATAAAGAGTTTGGAAAAGAGAAATTTGTGGAGTTCGAAAGTATTTCCCAGAACCATCTGAACTCCATAAAATGCACCCTAAAAGGCAATGATCATGTTAGCTATTACGTTTAAGGTTCAGATTAGCTTACCTGATCCAACTTGCTGAAAAAATAACTAGGAGTAAGATAAATGTATATAAAAAAGCTTGGGATAAGAATACTTTTTTTGACATTCCTGATTGGTATAATATTGGTACCAGCTGTTAACGCACAGGAAGAAGATAATTATTCTGTACCTGTGGAGAAAGCCTTTGAACATGCAAATGCGCACATAATAGATTTTATGTCATCCGACATTCCAGACTTTGAAAACTGGACAGGAGCATCTATTGATCCTGAACCACTGGAGCTTTACGATATAAATGGCCAAAAATTATTTTATGAGTTTTCAGCATATAAAAATAATACATTAGTAGGAAAAATTTACGTCGGTGCCAATAAAACACTGGGGCCATCAGTCCAGGTTATCGAACTTACTCCAAACTCGTATAATACAACTGAAGCCATAAAAAATCAATTGAAGTCGCCAAAAATGAATATCCGGATGGGGAAATCAAATCAACTAAGGTGGTTGAATATGGCTATCCTCGTATTGGGGCCATGACTGTAGTAAAAAACAAGACCTCGGAAGATGAATATCGAATATTTGTAGACGTATATAGTCTTGATGTGGTACCGGATAGACCTGCGACTGAAACAGAATTTGGCGTCTGGTCAATGTATGAACAGAAATTGAAGAATGGATTAAATAAAAATTTAAGAGAGTGGAAAAAAAGTGATGAATTTACTAAATCTATAGAAAAAGAAATGGCTAATAAGGGAATTTGTATCAGTGTCCCAATAATATTAGACAACTATTCGAATTATGAAGTAAGCAATGTGTATTATAGCTATTATCGCTACTTTTTTGGTCTTAATTCATACGGAAATACTATAATTGCCGGATATGGCAAACTTCCTGTATTGAAGACCGAAGAACAAAAAGAAAACTGGAACTCAACCCTTGAAGAGCTCGGTAATAAGGTAAAAGACCGTCTTGCCTCAAAATACATGTATCCTCATGGAGAAGTGGTAACATGCGGGACTAATGACAAGGGTTACTTTGTAATTTTATTTAAGTATGGTAATGTTGATGAGTCATTGATGAGCGAGATATACTCTCTAATTAACAACTCTGCAAAAGAGATGGGTATACAGGATATTCCTATAGAGTTTGGGTATGGTAGTTATAGAGAAGAAATCCCACTGGATTCGGAACAGGGCATTTATCACTGGTGTGGAGAAAGTACAAAGAATCTATCCGAATCAGACATACATATTATTGAAGAATATATGAAGGGGAAGCCTGAGCAGCTCATGAATGGGAGTATTGCTACTTATGGAAAAATTCCTCTGTTGAAAGACGAGACAGAGTTTGACTCATGGGTGAATAAGCGGATGCTGATTGTACACGGTATCCGTGAAAAAATGGCTCCGTATATGGGAAAAGAACAGGTAATAGCATATGGAGTCGGGTTCACCAGAATAGAAGTAGGGATTTATGAAAACCTGTCCTCTGAAGAAAAGACTGCTTTCGCTAAAGAAATTTACCAGATTATTGACGAAGAAGCAAGAAAACAAAATGTTACTGACGTTCCAGTTGTTTTTGATGATTCTGAAAAAGTGAGGTTAGACGAAGGAGTTGAAGAAACTAACTTATCATCGTCTGAAGAAAAAACTGGAGAATTTGAGAATTCAAACAACAATAATTCCAAATCTGATAATGGAAGTAAATCGAGTAAAACTAACTCCACTCCAGGCTTTAGTTTATTAGGAAGCGGGGCCTGCCTGTATGGAGGATGGAAACTCAGGAAAAAGTAAGCCAAAACAAATGTAGATCGAGAGAATCATCATCTATAGGAGAGCTAAAACTCCTGTTTTTAAAGACGAAAGTTTTCTTGAGATGCTGGATAAAAATAATCTCCAACTGAAAAAGTTCGTCTGGTGTTATATCCATTTTGGAGATGAATCTAAGTATTGGATTCCAGAGAAAGATGCACTTAGAATAAGAAATGATCTTGAAATAAATGAAACGATTTTGAACGTATTCCCTGAATATCTCGAAGGGTAAAATATTATATAAAGATTTAGAGACTCTAGAGTGATGAAATGCTGGACTTTGGAAGATCTCCTTACTGCGGATTTGTTACAGAGTTGTTATGTCCTTAAGAATCTGTTTTGTTTTTAAGAGAGTTTATATATCTCCACTTCCTAAACTAAGCATATGGAAGAGGGTAAAATAAAGAACACAATCACGAGAAGTTTCGAGCTTCAGGATTACAAAATAGAAGGAACCGAACTTTCCGGCTTCTGGGCAGATTTACAGAGCAAGGAAGAATTGATAGTTGAGGTAAATTACAGCCCTGAAAATAAAAAAGCCTTTAGTCTCGAAGAAATAAAATCTCTTGTCCAGAAAACATGTGGGAAGTGCGACAGCTTTGAGGCTCAACTTCCTGAAAACATAAAGTGCGAAGCCACCTTCAAAAACTTAGGGGAAAAGATTTACAAAACCAGTCAGCCTGATTTTGAACTGGGACCCAGAGAAATGGAGGAACTTAAGGTTGCTTACCGCTTCTATGTCGAGTATTATGTTTAATCTTTACTCGAAGAAGGATTGAAAAAGATAAAAGAAGAAGGAAAACGAGATTATCTTTCTCTTCTCCTGGACTGTGAAATGAAAATCAATCCGATTATTGCTGCAACTGGCAGGGCTATTGAGGGAAACTCGGGAATTTGGGTTGTATCATCTGGAGGATTTTCGGTACAACTTGTGCAGGGGCCTGCAAAAAAAGCACTACCGCTTCCCCAGGCAACATGAGCTGCTATCTCAAAACCAGCTCCGTTATTAGGTATGTCGGAGACAGGATTCTTCAATGTAACTATTACTCTATTGGCATGCGATCCTGAAGATTTATAGGCGGATAAATATTGTCCAACACTGCTTATTTGATATGGGGAATTTCCTCCTTTAAGATCCCAGTACTCTCCTGAATTATCCACGACATTGTATACATCAATGGTTTTTTTACCATTTGTTATTGTTGTCGATTCCACATCGGAAGAAGGAAGGTTAAACGCAATTTCATCGATTCTAACAGCGTTTCCAGTGGTCTTATCCGTAGCCCAGACAGTTATTACTTTTCCTTCATAGGTAGCATGAACAGCTACAAGATCTGTAGCTCCTGCAGTGTTAGAAAAGCTCAAATCAAAACTCTGAGCACTGGCTGTATCTGTCGATAGAACCACAAGTGCAAGAATTCCAATAATATATGCTATTTTCATTTATTCGAACTCCCATTCATAGAAACTAAGCAAATGTGGATTAATATAATAATAAATAGATAAGCTTATTTATTAAAAGATACTTTGGACAGTATAGTTTAAAAAAGATAAATAATCAGCAACTGTAACCATTGAATATAAAATTAAATTATGAAAAATATTAATGATCAAATTATATGATTGAGTGTATATAATAAAAGAGTATGAAGAGATACTGTGTTTGATTTTTTATCTTAATTCATTTTTTAGTGGAAAAATCACTCAGAGCGGGAAGGAAAACTAAAGCTGAAAAAGAGAACCTGAAAGGAGAAGAAGAGAAAAAAATTAAAATTTTAAAAGAAAATCACTCAATAAAAGTTAATCACTTATTCCTGTCTTCTCCTTCCAAAAATGAGCATTATTCCCATTATTGCCGCAATCGGTAGGGCCATTGAGGGAAATTCAGGAATTTCTGCTTTGCCTCCAACCCAGTTGCTTTGATCCCCATTCCAGCTGACCTTGACAACAATTGAGTAACCACTAATAGCCCTAATTTGTGACTCAATGTTTTCAGAATATATTACAATTGGTCCTCCAGATTTTATCCTATTTTCTCCTTGCCATTCTGAGACGTCAGGAATAGATCCAAAGAAGCCTCCCAAACTTGGCATATGATCGCCAGTATAAGTCCATGTCTCACCAGCCGCAGATGCATGAGCTCCGGTATTGTAAGGTATAGGCAAGTATACACTTGTAATATCAAAGTTTGTTGGTAAACTGATGGCTCCGTTAGTTGGAGTCGCTTGAATAGTTATAGTATTTACGTTACATATTGCCGTAATAGCAGTGTTAGGAGGAGTAGGATCCCCCGGATCATCCTTATAAATATTTACGGGAATTACTGTAGATGCACTCGCAGAACTAACCGTAACTAGCAAAAACGCCAGTACTCCAATTAAATATACTGTTTTCATAATTAAAACCCCGTTCAGAAAAACTAAGTAAACATTTTCCTTATATAACTATAAATAAATAAACTTATTTAGTTAAATATACTTTAAACTGTATAAGATTGAAAAAAGAAACAATCAATGACTAAAGCCTTTGAATATTAAATTAAGTTATGAAAGATATTAGTATTCAAATTATATAAGAGGGCATAGATAATATCCAAAAAAAATCAGAAAGGGACTTTGCTTGACATTTGAGCCTGAGACTTCATTTGGTGCATATAAGCCCATATTGAATATGATGCTCGTTTTGTTACTTACTTTATTTGTGGCACTCATAGCGATTTTTGCTTATCCGAAACATAGTGTAAAAGAGATACATGAATCAGAGATGAAAGCTGAGGCTGAAAGAGAAGCCCGAATAAAAAAAGAAATGGAAAGAGTCGAAACTGGAAAAGCTGAAGAAACGGAAAACGAGGATGGAGATACTGACAGTGGGGGCTCTGACGGGAACGGGGACTGAGAGAAAAACAAAAGGTTAAAGGATAAAGAAAGAGTGTGATTATTTCTCTTTCCTTCTCTGTGAAATGAAAATCAATCCGATTATTGCTGCAACTGGCAGAGCTATTGACGGGAATTCTGGTATTTGAGTATCTGGCGGGGGAGTCTGTGTTACTGTTACCGTTGCTGTTGCTTTGTTTGAATAAACTTGTTTGTATTTGTTTTCCCTTATCCTATGTTTACCTATAGCCTGTGCTGAATTGGTCACAAAACCTGTATCAAAATCTGCCTGGGTTATGATATAGGTTCTTGTATAGGTGATTTCATCACTGACTGCAAGTTCACCATTTGATAATATTGTAAATGGATGATTGTTGTCAATGTGGTCATCCGTAACCGTGATTGGTCCATAGATTTTAACATTTCCTGTATTTTCTACGGTGTACGTGTACGTTATCTCCTGTCCTACATGGTCGTAAGTTGGCGGAGATGCTGACTTTGTTATTGTCAGAGCCGGATTCTTATTGAGTGTGATCTTTGCTGTAGCCTCATCCTATATGGTCTTACCACTAACTATTGTAGTTGCAGTGGCTGTGTTGGTCACATAGCCCCTATCTAGGTCGTCTGGAGTTATCACGTAGTTAGCTTTTCTTGTGACCTGGGCATTTTTTTCAAGATCATCGTCGATACGGATCATGCCAGGAATTTTGTTGTCCGTGATAGTAATAGTTCCTGTTATTGCACTTCCTTTGTTTGTCACAGTGTACGTGTATTCTATCACCTGTCCTACATGGTCGTAAGTTGCAGGATTAGCTGACTTCACAAGGTCAAGAGAATAGTAGTTATTATTACAATATCCACTATTACATGCACTTGCAGAGCCAACTATGAACAATAAAAACACCAGAATTCCTATAATTCGTATTAGTTTCATTTATTGGAACTCCTTTTAAGAAACTAAGATATTTTTTCCGTCTATGTATTATAAACTAATAAACTTATTTAGTTAAATATACTTCAGACTGTATATTAATTGAAACAGACAAATTCATGATGAGCAGCCTTCAATATTAAATTAAGTTATGAAAGATATTATGATCTATATTACATAACATAGTATAGATAAAAAGGATGTTCGTTTTGTTACTTACTTATTTACGATATTCGTGGCGATTTTTGCTCATCCTAAGCATAGTACAAAAAAGATACATGAATCAAAGATTAAAACTGAAGTTGAAAGAGAGGCCCGGATAAAAAAAGAAATGGAAAGAGCCGAAACTGAAAAAACTGAAGAAACGGATAATGAGAATGAAGATTCCAGGAAAGGGGGCTCTAACGGGGATTGAGCCTGAAAGAAAACAGAGGTAAAAATAAAGAAAGAGTATGATTATTTCTCTTTCCTTCTATACTGTGAAATGAAAATCAGTCCGAGTATTGCTGCAACTGGCAGAGCTATTGAAGGAAACTCTGGAATATCGGTACTTCCTGTTATTATTTCGGTGGCAGCGTTTGATTTGACTTCTTTACAGTTGTATATGCCTGTCGCAAGCGCTTCATTGGTTACTGAACCTGCTTTTATGTCGGCCTGGGTTATCGTGTAGGTAGCTGTCCCTGTAATATTTTTGCCAGGTCCAAGGGCAGTATTCGATATAAGTACAGTGCCGAGTTTGTCATCTGTAACTTTAATAGGTCCGGAGATTACAACACTGCCGGTGTTGGTCACTTTGTAAGCATATGTAATCGTCTGTCCTGCAGTACTATATTTTTTAGGAGACGCTGTCTTTTCAAGGCTCAGAGAAGGCTTACCGGCTGCCGTAACTGTTGCTGTTGCTTCATTTGACTTAACCTGCTGGTTATTGTATTTACCTGTTGCATATGCTTTATTGGTCACAGAACCTGTATCAAGATCAGCCTGGGTTATAGTATAGGTCGCTGTTCCCGTAACACTTTTACCAGGTTCAATAGTCTTGCTTGGCAGGGTCACTTTGGTTTTGTTGTCTGTAACCGTGAGTCCGGTAATTTTCACTTTTCCGGTGTTTTTCACAACGTACTTGTACGTGATCTTCTGGCTTAAAGCGGAGTAAGTTGTTGGCGATGCTGACTTTGCTATTGTCAGAGCCGGTTTCTTATTGGTTGTGACAGTTGCAGTTGCAACATTTGATTTAATTTGCTGGTAACCGTTTTTACAGGTTTTGTATTTACCTGTTGCATATGCTGTATTGGTCACGGAACCTGAATTAAGGTTAGCCTGGCTTATTTTGTAGGTAGCTTTACCTGTAACACTTTTACCAGGTGCAAGATCACTCTGGCTTATCGTGAATGCACCAATTTTATTGTCTGTAACCTTGATAGAGCCTTTTATGTTCACATTTCCTGTGTTTTTCACGACATACGTGTACGTGATCTTCTGGTTTAAAGCGGAGTAAGTTGTAGGCGACGCTGACTTTACTATAGTCAAAGCCGGCTTCTATATGGCTGTGACCGTTGCTTTTGCCTGATTCGATGTAACTTTGTTACCCTTGTATGTACCTGTTGCTCTGGCCAGATTGGTCACAGAACCTTTTTCAAGGTCAGCCTTTTTTATCTTGTAGGTCGCTGTCCCTGTAACACTTTTACCAGATGCAAGATCACTCTGTCTTATCGTGAATGTACCAATTTTGTTGTCTGTGACCTTTATAGGGCCTTTTATGTTCTCTTTTCCTGTATTTTTCACGACGTACTTGTACGTGATCGTCTGTCCTTCAGAATCATATGTTGCTGTCAAAGCTGACTTTTCAAGACTCAAAGAACATGCACTTGCAGAGCCAACTATGAATAATAAAAAAATCAGGACTCCAATAATGTGTACTACTTTCATTTATTCAAACTCCTTTTTAAAAAACTAAGAGAACGTTTTCCATATATAATTATAAATTGATAAACTTATTTAGTTAAATATACTTCAGACTGTATACTTGAGAAAAGAAATATAATCGATAGCTATAGCCTTTGAGGATTAAATTAAGTTACGAAAGATATTAGGATTTGAATTATATAAGGTGGTATAGATAATATATAAAAAAACAAAGAAGAAACTTTACTTGGCTTTTGATAAACCATCAGGCCAGGATATGAAGCATTTGTCTCCAATTCACATTTATCATTATGAAAAGTTACTTGTATTAAGTAACACAAAAGATTAGATCAATAAGAAATAATAACATTTTATATTCAGAAATTCTGAGGTGAATGAATGAAATTAAAACCAAGTAAAAGAGAGCAAATATTTCCCCTGCCCGTTGCCCTTATTTCCACGGTCTCAAAGGAAGGGATCCGAAATGCTGCTCCCTGGTCTAATATAACGCCAATCCTCCGCCCGCTGGAAGAAGTAGTGCTTGCTTCCTGGCTCAAGCGCGACACTCTCACAAACATCCGTGAAACCGGGGAGTTTGTTATCAATATACCTCCCATCGAGATGGCAGAAGCTGTAATGATCTGTTCCCGGAATTATCTCCCGGAAGTAGACGAATTCGAAATGGCCGGTCTAAAGTCCCGTCCATCCGAAGAAATCAGGGCTCCTAGCATTGAAGGATGCATTGCCTGGGCCGAATGTACCCTTGTGGAGGAGATCCTAAGAGAAAAGTTCTCACTCATCATAGGAAAAGTCGTAAACCTGGAAGTTGATGAGAACTTTTTTGATGAGGAAGGCAGAATGGATTTTGAAAGGGCAAAACCTCTATCCTGCATTCTGGGGCCAAGGGGCCTAACTTTCACCAGTCCCAAAGATGCCGGCAAATCGGCAGACTATGCCGAAATGTTTTTGGGAGGAAAAGAGATTTTAAGCCAGAGGTCTTGAATTTCGGCTTCTCTGACTAAAATACCCCAAGATGAACAAAAGAAAAAAATCAATTTCCTTGCGAGGAGATGAGATAGCCGAGTTTCTTTAAGGCTCGGACATTTCAGACCCTTCGCCACTTCAAGCCACTTCAAGCTACTTCAGGCCACTTCAGACCACTTCAGGCCACCTTTATCTCTTTCTCCAGCTTCTTTATCATTTCTCTTATCTGAATTGCACGCTCAAAATCAAGCCTGTCGGCAGCTTCTCTCATCTCCGCATCCAGCTCAATGACAACATTGGGAATATCTGTTTTCGGAATATGTTTGATATCGGTTATGTCCACTACTTTTTCCCTGATGGGTTTGCGGATAGTTTCAGGGACGATTCCGTGTTCTCTGTTGTAGGCGATCTGCATGGTGCGGCGGCGCTCGGTTTCATTAACCGCTTTTTTGATGGAATCGGTCATGTTGTCTGCATAGAGGACGACCTTCGAACTGGCGTTCCGAGCTGCACGGCCTATGATCTGGATGAGGCTCTTTGAGTCCCTGAGGAAGCCTTCTTTATCTGCATCAAGGATGCCGATGAAGCCGACTTCAGGGATATCAAGCCCTTCCCTAAGCAGGTTGATCCCAACAAGGACGTCGAACTTTCCAAGCCGGAGTTCCCGGATAATTTCTGTCCTTTCTATTGTCTTGATATCAGAGTGCAGGTAGCGAGCTTTGATCTCATTTTTTGCAAGGAATTCAGTCAGTTCCTCAGCCAGTTTCTTGGTCAGGGTGGTCACAAGGGCACGGTCTCCCCGTTCCACGATCTTCCGAATCTCCTGCATAACATCTCTGACCTGACCCTCGAGAGGACGAATCTCTACTTCAGGATCAACAAGACCTGTGGGCCGGATGATCTGTTCTACAATCTGAGCAGAGTGCTCCCTCTCGTAGTCCGCAGGGGTTGCCGAGACGAAGATCACTTTTTTCATATATTGCTCGAATTCATTAAATTTTAGAGGTCTATTATCAAAGGCACTCGGAAGTCTGAAGCCGTAGTCTACGAGGCTCTTTTTTCGGGAGCGATCCCCATTATACATCCCGTGCAGCTGCGGGATAGTCTGGTGGCTCTCATCAATGACCAGGAGGAAATCATCAGGGAAATAATCAATTAGACAGAAAGGCTGCTCTCCGGGCTGCCTGTGGTCAAAATGCCTTGAATAATTTTCAATACCCTTGCAGCTGCCGGTTTCTTCTATCATTTCCATGTCGTAGAGAGTACGCTGCTTCAGCCTGTGAGACTCAAGCAGCCCGAGTTCAGGCAGGCGTTCTTCAAGTTCTTCGAGAATGGACTGGATTGCACTTTTCTGCTCCTCTTCAGGAATTACATAGTGCCTTGCAGGATAGACAAAGAAATAGTCCATCTCTTCCTTTCTCTGTCCTGTTTGCTTGTCCACTTCGGAAATCCGGTCAACCTCATCTCCGAAGAGTTCAATCCGGATGATATTATCAAAGTATCCGGGAATAATGTCAATGGTGTCTCCTTTTACCCTGAAGCGTCCGGGCATGAGTTCAAGGTCGTTGCGTTCGAACAGGATATCGATAAGTTTCAGGAGGATTTCTTTTCTCTGAACTTTATCTCCAACCTTCAGTTCAAACCCCATTTTCTGAAAGTTCTCAGGATTGCCAAGCCCGTAGATGCAGGAGACAGACGCTACCACAATTACGTCCTGGCGCGACATAAGGGAGGCTGTGGCTGCAAGGCGCATCTGCTCGATCTTCGGGTTGATCTGGGCATCTTTTTCAATATACTGGTCTTTGGCAGGAAGATAGGATTCTGGCTGGTAGTAATCATAATATGAGACAAAATACTCCACCCTGTTCTCAGGAAAGAACTCCCTGAACTCGTTATAGAGCTGGGCAGCCAGAGTCTTATTGTGGGCAATAACCAGGGTTGGTTTCCGGATCTGGTTTATGACATTTGCAACAGTATAGGTCTTCCCTGACCCTGTTACCCCGAGAAGAGTCTGGGACCGGTCTCCTTTCTTCAGCCCGGCCACAAGTTTTTCGATTGCCTGCGGCTGGGAACCTCTGGGTTCAAAATCGGAAACAAGTTTGAACTGCGGGCTGTCCCTGTATCGGGCATCGTGTATTGTTTCGGGTATTTTTTCGGATAATGGCTCGGATTTCTTACTGGAGGATTTCATGGAATCAAGACCTTAGGATTGAAAAACTAAATAGGGGGAACATATAGACAATTAAGGGATCATGAGTTTTCGACAATTACTGTATCAGCGATTTTTGCCTGAGCAGGCGGTTGTAGGTAATTGCAAACCTGTGGGCTTCGTCTCGGATTTCCTGGACAAAGAGAGACGCTTTCTCGTCTCTTTTGATAGGGAGAGGAGACTTGAGCCCTGGCACATAGATTTCTTCTTCCCGTTTGGCAATAGAAATAATCGGAATTCTGAGCTTAAGCTTCCGAAGCTCCTGAAAAGCTGAGGAAAGTTGCCCTTTTCCTCCGTCTATGATAATCAGGTCAGGCATGTCATGTTCGTCCTCAAGCAGGCGAGAATAACGCCTGTGGACAACTTCGGCAATGGAAGCGAAGTCATCGATTCCTTCGACACTCTCTATTTTGAAGCGGCGATAGTTGTGTTTGTCAGGCCTGCCTCCCCGGAACTGCACCATGGAGCCGACGGTTGCCGTACCTGAGAGATGTGAGATATCGAAACATTCTATGACATTAGGAGGTTTTGGAAGGGAAAGTCTACTCTGCAGGGCTTCGAGTTTTTTCCGGTCTCCGAAAAACCCGATCTCAACATTTTTCAGAGCAAGGTCGAGGAGTTCTTTTTTCTCTCCCTGTTTCGGAACCGTAACTTTTACTTTTTTTCCTTTCAAGTGGGACAGAAAATCGGCAAGCGACTCTTCAAGAAGCTCAGGCAGGATAAGTTCTTCAGGAGGTTCATTTTCGGAATAGTACTGTACAAGGAATTCTTCCAGGAAGTTTTCCCCGAAGGCAAAGACATAGTCCTGCTTGTCCTCAAGCGTGCCTTTATAGACCTTGAAGAGCATGAGATAGACGGTATTATCCCTGACAATGTAGCTCAGGATGTCCTCATTATGCTTCTTCTGCCTCTCCATATTTTGTTTTTCCTGAAGACTTTCAAGAGCAGAAATCTCATCCCTGAGAGCCATAGCCTGCTCAAACAACTGCTTTGCAGCCAGCTCTCTCATTTCCTTTTCCATGGACTCGATAAATTCTTTGATATTGCCTTTCAGGACAGAAGTGGCTCTCTTCACTTTTTCTTCGTATTCTTCCTGGGAAATTGCCCCAATACAGGGCCCGCTACATGCCCCGATGTGATAACGAAGACATGCACGTTTTGGCATCTGTTTGCAGGTCCTTAGCTGAAAAGTCTTTCTTACAACTTCAAAAACATAATCTCTTTCCTTTGCAGAAACAAAGGGCCCGAAAAAATTTCCATTATCTATCTTCTTTCTGGCAAGCCTGATCCTGGGAAATTTTTCTTCAGTCAGATGGATACAGGCATACCTCTTTGAGTCCTTGAGGGCAATATTGTACCTTGGCCAGTGTTTCTTAATAAGAGTATTTTCAAGGAGGAGGGCTTCTACCTCAGTATTTGTGACAATGAAGTCAAGCTTCCTGACGGCCTGCACAAGACTCTCCGTTTTCGGGTCATGATCTCGCTTCTGGAAATAACTGCTCACCCTTTTCCTAAGGTCCTTTGCCTTGCCCACGTACAGCACAGTCCCCTCTTCATTCTTGAAAAGATAACAACCAGGCAGGTGGGGAAGAGCTTCCAGGTCAATCATGTTTTAAGCCTTTTAAAATCCTCTTAACTTCAAGTTTTCAAGTTTGGAATACTTCAAAGCATATGTTCCTCAAATGCTTTGCCTGCTCTATGTCTGCTGTGCTTGAATTCTTCAGAGCCTTTAGAATCTTCAAAGTCCTCACCAGAGTCATCCTCACTAGAGTCGTCCTCGCCGGTGTCATCTTCAAAGTCTTCATAATCGGTTTCAAAAGCTTCTCCTTCTTCGAAAACGGCCTCAATAGGTTCTGCCCCACAGACTTCCATGTACGATGTTCCTCCTGAAAGCCTGGGTGCAAGGAAACAAGCAGTATGGCTCTCCTGAACCCTGGATACTTCCTCAGGTGTGCCTGCAGCAATTATCTCTCCGCCTGCATTTCCACCTTCAGGACCGAGATCAATGATATAGTCCGCTGATTTGATTACATCCAGGTTATGCTCGATTACAACAACAGTATTTCCTTTTGCAACAAGCCCGTTCAGGACTGAGATCAATTTCTTTACATCATGGAAGTGAAGCCCAGTCGTGGGCTCATCAAGGAGATATATAGTCCTTCCGGTACATTTTTTGGAGAGCTCTCTTGTTAGTTTAATTCTCTGGGCTTCCCCTCCGGAAAGCGTTGTCGAACTCTGACCGAGCTTTATATAGCCCAGTCCGACTCTGGTCAGGGTATCGAGCTTGCCTTTGATTGCAGGGATGTTCTCGAAATGCTCTGCAGCTTCCTCTACTGTCATGTCCAGAACTTCTGCAATCGATTTTCCCCTGTACTTTACTTCGAGAGTTTCCCGGTTGTAACGGGTACCTTTGCATTCCTCACACTCGATATATACGTCAGGCAGGAAGTTCATTTCAATCTTTATCAGCCCTTCTCCCTGACAGGCCTCACAGCGCCCTCCTTTCACATTGAAAGAGAAACGTCCGTTTTTATAGCCCCGGATTTTTGCTTCCTTCGTTTCGGCAAAAGCCTGCCTGACAGCATCAAAAACCTTGGTGTAGGTGGCAGGGTTCGAGCGCGGAGTCCTGCCAATAGGGCTCTGGTCAATAACGATTACCTTGTCTATCTCGGAATCAAAAACCAGCTCGTCATAGTCCCCGGGAGTTACGCTTGATTTATTGATCTTTTTCATCAGGGCTTTGTACAGAGTATCATAAATAAGCGTGGACTTGCCCGATCCCGAAACTCCTGTGACCACTGTCAGGAGTCCTATTGGAATATTCACATCGATATCCTTGAGGTTGTTTGCCCGACAGCCTTTAAGCCGGATGAAAGCCTCGCTCCGTCGACGGAAAGCAGGAGGATTTATCTGTTTTTCTCCGGAGAGGTACTGGCCTGTCAGAGACTCAGGATTCTTTTCTATTTCTTCAGGCGTACCTTCGGCTACCACATAGCCCCCATGGATGCCTGCGCCTGGCCCTATATCGAGTACATGGTCCGCAGCCCGGATGGTATCTTCATCGTGTTCTACAACTATCAGGGTATTTCCAAGATCTCGCAGAGTTTGAAGAGTCTGGATAAGCCTCTCGTTGTCCCTTTGGTGCAGCCCTATCGACGGCTCGTCGAGCACATAGAGCACGCCCATGAGATTAGAGCCAATCTGTGTAGCCAGCCGGATTCTCTGGGCTTCTCCGCCTGAGAGGGTACCTGCACTTCTGGAAAGGGTAAGGTAACCGAGTCCCACATGTTCAAGGAAACCAAGTCTTGAGTGAATTTCCTTTAAAACCTGCTTTGCTATCTCCTTCTCCTTTTCCGAGAGTTTCAGATTTTCAAAAAACCGGATAGCTTCTATAATTGAGAGATCCGTCGCATCAACAATGGATTTATCACCGAGTTTTACTGCGAGCACTTTTTCCTTCAGGCGCCTGCCTTCGCACTTAGGGCAGGGCCTAACCTGCATGAATTTTTCAAGTTCCTTTCGCCGGTACTCGGATTTAGTCTGGTTGTACAGCCGCTCAGACTGCGGGAGAAGCCCTTCCCAGGTGCCTTTGTGAGACCACTGTGCATCGCCGTTCTTCATGCTCATGCTGAAATGGATGCTTTCGTCCGAACCGTACATGAGGACTCTGTACTGCTCGTCGGAGAGAGCTTCAATAGGAGTAAAAATGTCAAAACCGAAATGTTTTGCCACAGCTGCAAGGTACTGGTTCCGATAGCCGTCCAGGTAATTTTTGTACAGGGCCACGGCCCCATCCGCGAGACAGAGAGTTTTATCCGGAATGATCAGATCAGGGTCAAACTCCATCTTAATCCCGAGCCCATTGCAGGCTTCACAGGCCCCGAAGGGACTGTTGAAGGAAAACATCCTGGGCTGGAGTTCCTCAAAAGCCATGCCGCAGACCGGGCAGGCCATATTCGAAGAATAAAGGTGGTCTTTTCCTTCCAAGTCAACAGCAATCAAGAGTCCTTCTGCTTTCTTGATGGCGTTTTCGCAGGCTTCGACAAGCCTTGAACGGTCTTCTGCAGGGTCAAGACGGTCAACCACTACTTCAATATCGTGTTTTTTGTAGCGGTCAAGGGTAATTTCGTCATCGGTCCTGTGAATCTCCCCATTTACGCGGACTCTGGTAAAGCCTTCGCTATTGAGGTCCCTGAAGAGCTGCTGATAAGTTCCTTTCTTCTGGCGAACGACTGGTGCAAGGATGGTGACAACGCCTGCACATTCCCTGCTGATGCTGTCTGCAATCCTTTCCGGGGATTGAGACTCGATTTTTATGTTGTGGACCGGACAGTAAGGAGTCCCGACTCTGGCAAAAAGCAGCCTCAGGTAATCATAGATTTCAGTAACTGTCCCTACCGTACTCCGGGGATTTTTGGATGTAGTTTTCTGCTCAATGGAAATTGCCGGAGATAGGCCTTCGATGCTGTCCACATCCGGCTTGTTCATAAGCCCGAGGAACTGCCGCGCATAAGCTGAGAGGGACTCCACATAGCGCCTCTGTCCTTCGGCATAAATCGTGTCAAAAGCCAGGGTTGATTTCCCAGAGCCTGAGACGCCTGTAATAACAATGAACTTGTCCCGCGGGAGTTCCACCGTGATATTTTTCAGGTTGTGTTCCCGCGCCCCTTTAATAATAATATTTTTCATTTTCCTTCTCTCGGGTTTTTCTTGTCTCGGTTGAATCGGTTAAATGGAAATTTTAAGTGAGAATTTAGTGTATGGATATTTAAAGTGAGAATTTATTCATGGGAATTTAATGCTCGGGTCTAAATGTGTGAAAATTCAGCATATATAACAAAAAGTGAGCCTTTTTATTAATAAAGTGATATAGCGTATTGAAAGTATTAATCCGCAAATAAGTTATTTTTTAATTATTCTGTGGCGAACTGAGCCTGATGAATATGAATCTCACACATATCTTGTTTTCAATTTTTATTCTGTTCTTCTTCAATACTTTCAGCTTAGAAAAACTGTTTCTCCTGCAAAGCAGCGTTAAAACCTATGAAACTAAAGCAGCGCCTCAAAAAAGTATGGAGGAAATAAATCGGTAAAATGCAAGAAGAGGGAGCTTGAGGTTTCAATCATACGATGAGTGGGTAGATTATATTTATTGTATAAATATTTATCGACTTTAGAATATTTTAGTGATTTTATGTAAAATTAGTCAGAAAGTAATGCTGTCAGTGTTTGATGCTCAGTGTTTAATGCTATCAGTGTTTAGTGCTATCAGTGTTTAATGCTATCAGTGTTTAATGCTATCAGTGTTTAATGCTATCAGTGTTTCCTTATATCCATAAAAATATATTCATTTAAAAATATATTCATTAAAAGTATGCTCTTTGAGAGCCGATCCCAAAACTCAAAATTGCTCCTTTGAATCTCGTATTTTCAAACCATAAGAGTTTCAGGACCATTTTTCATTCTTAAGATCGATAAAACCATCCAGGATAGCAACGTTATACCCTAAAAGGTTGCTATTTCTTTGTTTTTAACCTCCACTCGAGACCAATGGTCCATTCCAGCCAGCTTAATATGGCACAGAAGCCACTTATTATTGAAGCTGGCGCATATACGGGGCTAAGGCAGAACTTGGCGTAGCTATTTTGCACTACTATCCCCGAGCCTTCTACGTGCGTATATGGATATCCTCTCTAGGAGCTTCTGTAGCCCTTGTATACACACCCTTCCTAGGCATTTGTGTCTCCCAGATTCTGGGAATATACCACGCGATTAGCGAAGGTTGCTCGAAATATATTCCGAAGACTGGTGTGGGCATCAAATTTCTGCCGAAGATAGTGGAAAAAAGTAGAATGAAATATAACTGTAGAAAATATGTATTTAACCCCAACTTTTATTGTGCCTGATTTTAACTTCAAGTACATAAGTTCTAAAAGAAAGCCTAATTGAAGCTCCCTCAAAAGGTTCAGCTTAGATTTGACTAACATTTAGAAGCTATGTATAGCACTCATTGAAATTGTGGAAACATTTAAAACAAAGTTTGATCCCTCAAACAACATCACAGAGATTAATACTTTATCGAACCACTAATTAAGTGTTAACAATCAATCAAAGAATATATTGTATAAATACCCCTTAAAAAAGCTTTATTACATAATTAAATCCTGATATTTTCCTTTTTTTGGTTAAGCATGTTTTTATTATTAAATGCCATGAGGGGGGTTGACTACTCCAATACATCTTGAGCAGTTGGAAGATCAGATGCCCCGTATTTGACATATGCTCAATTCGGCTGATTGCAATGGAAAAGGGATATCTTAATAAGCACCTCGCCACAAAAAAGGAGAATAGGAAACTAACATAGAGGGAAATGATTCAGGGGAAGATCTAAAAAAATCCATATAGCAAATTAGAAAGTGACTCTGATAACAATTCCACTGCGGTAAGAACCTCTTAAAACATAGATAAAACAATATCAAACTTACCGATGTCTGGACAATTTACCAAATGGGAGAGGTATTCAAGGGCATAAGTCCCGTATTATATTAGTTGTAGGTTATTTACCTAAGTTCCGCTTTTTTAGGCGCATAAACTTCTCATGATATCGAATTATGTGCTTAAACTTAAGCACATGAACTGCAGGTTCTAATTTCAAAATCACAATCATCTGACCTATCAGACTTGTGGAATTAGGCGTGTGCGCTTAAAATTTGGAAACTCAGGTATTTACTGAAAATCTTAAGAATAAGAACTCTTGCACATATTTCCAAATATTAATTATATGTTTATTTTATCAGTCAAATTAAATATTCACTCTCTTAATCTTTTCATGATTGAAGTTTATAATTAAAAGTAAGGATAGCATAAGAACTCTTGCACATATTTCCAAATATTAATTATATATTTATTTTATCAGTCAAATTAAATATTCACTCTCTTAATCTTTTCATGATTGAAGTTTATAATTAAAAGTAAGGATAAAATGAACGAAAAATATCTTAGGTACGTACGGCAAAACAGGAAAAAATTAGGAGTTTTCATTGTAATTCTCATTTTCTTGATTGCACTGGGAATACTCATTTTTCATACCATAGAGTCCAACTTTTCCCCTAAGCCGTCAAATAAGACTGTGTATGTAGCTGGCGATGGAAGTGGAAACTTCACCTGCGATGGGAGTGATGATCAGGTAGAAATAAATCAAGCTCTTGAATATGTTGCAGAAAATCCAGAGTTTTCAACCGTTCATTTGAAAGGCCCAAATACATACGTAATCTCTGACAGTATTTTAATTGGGAACGATACAGTCCTTGAGGGAGACCGTACAGCTGTAATTAAACTTGAAGACAACGCAGACTGGCCAGTGGCTAAGTCCCTGATAACACAGATGGACAGTGCCGGAATCCATAGAGTCACTGTAAAAGGATTTGAAATTAATGGAAATCATGACAAGAATGAAGATAAAAAGAGAGGGGAAGGATATTACAATATGATCTATTTCCTTGATTCTAAAAATATAGACGTTCATGGTATGTATATGCATGACGGACATGGAGACGGGTTAAGAGTAGAGAGAAGTTCCGATATTAAGTTTTACAATAACAAAGTGTATAAATTAGGACACGATGGTCTTTATGCTATTGATTGTCAGAATGTAGATGCCTGGAACAATAAAATAACCTGCAGAACTAATAGCGGGCTTCGAATATGGAATTCAAACCACGTAAAATTCCATGATAACGTGATCGAGTCCTTTTACCACTGGAGTGCAGGCGGACCTGGAATTTTGATTGAGAAAACAACAGGTATCGTTAACGATGTAGAAGTGTACAATAATACTATTCATAACACCTATGGACCTGGAATCTGGCTGATAGGTTATGAACATTCTTATTCCAAAGAAGAGGCGCAGAATATTCACATTCATCACAATACCTTTTACGACACTGGTACGAATCCCAGTATTGACTGGGTAGGAGGGATCGTGACCAGTGGGTTTTACGATACCCTTATTGAAAACAACGTATTTGACGGCGTATATCATGCAGCCATTATCCAGATGTATCCTTCTTCTACAAACATAGATAATTCCACTGACCTTTCACCTCAAGGCACAGGATACAAAACGATTGTACGCAATAATATCATTGTAAATACCCAGAAACGCACAAAAGACTCTAATGAGACAGGATATGCAGTGATTAATTATCTCCCTGAAACACATACCTTTGTGCTGGAAAACAACTGTCTGTACGATAATATAGGTGGGAATTATAAAAATGCAAGCTCAACTATGGACATCTATGTGGACCCTCTCTTTGTAAACCAGAGTGAACATGATTACCGCCTGAAATCAAATTCTCCATGCATTGGTGCCGGCTATACTTCATCAGATTCTTCAAAAGGAACTAGGGAAAATGGTAACCAAATCAACATAGGAAGGTACAGTTAACAGTGTAGACTTAAGAGGTACAGTTAACAGTGTAGACTTAAGAAATAGAATTGGGAAACCAGCAGAGACCGAGTTATAATCACAGATTCTGCATCAACTGGCAAGAATTGATTAAAGTCACCATTGTGATAAAGAGGAGATCAAGCTGACTATGACAATGTGGGACTGATGGGTGGTTTATGCCTGTATAAATTTGTAGGCTACACCCAATCTCTGCCGAATTTCGGTTCAGGATATTAAGAAAACTGGTAGGGTGAGCATTTCTGCCGAAGGCATTGTAGTGATCTGGACGGGAATATGGGATAGCTATTTTGCACATCTATCCCGAAGGCGTTCCACATACCTAACCACGCACATATACCTAGTGTCACGAAAACTTAATTGTGGATCATCAATTTAAGGTCAAAACCATATCAGCTGATGGAAGCTACCAAATAATATGTTCGATAATTAGGTTTTTACGATACTAGAGGCTAATTTAAAGGGCCAGGGCCATCGCTCGTAGCCAAATGGACCAAATATATCCCGGACGGCTCCACAACGCAATTAAAACGAGTAAAATGAATACTTTAGTCACTGTGTCAGCACGTACGGACCAGGTTTCTGGGATACGTGGAAGGCTGGCGCGGTGCGACTATCCCAAAAGTACCGGCTTCATGTGCCTAGAAGCTAATCTAAAAGGCCAGGGCTATCGCTTGGGATAAGGGTACATATTAATACTAAGGATGCCAGGCGTGAAGACCTTGCCTGTTGGAGGACCAGCTGCACATCAAGGATGAGCAGATAGAAAAGCTAAGTATTTGTAACGAACTTAGGCAATGAATAATTTAGTTGAAGTTAAATCAGCCATCTAACTTGTGAAATTTATTTAATACTTTCTTAAATACTGCCTATGTTATTTCACCCCAGATCCTAAGATATAAATATTTAAATATTTCCCATTTTGCCAACAATATAGAAAAATTTAGTTTATATACTCTTTATAGAATAATGGGGATTTCTCATAAACCAATAACTATCGACAACATTCAAAGAAAAATTTTATATACTTAAACACTTAATCAGTATCTAACAACTAATTTGCGTGGTGATCTTTATATCGGACATGAGAAATTTTGTTTTGCGAGACGAAGATGGCAATGAGCACGGAGTTTTCACTGGAAAACAGCCTCGTCAGGCTGCTCTGAAAGCTGCAAACCGAAGCGAAGGCAAAAAATCCAAACCGGAGATTATCCGCCTCAGGGAACGCGGGACAAAGAAGGTGCACGTTTTCAAGGCATGGAAACAAGTTGTTAAAGCCCCCGAAAATAAGCCTGCCTGGATGCCAGAGAAAATCAGCAAGCCCTTTGTCAAGAAAGAGAAAATAGAAACAATCGAATAAATATAAAGGAAGCAAAAGGAAAATAGGTTTTATAGTAAAACTTATTTACCTTTTTTTCAGGCGGCAACGTTTTGTCCTAAAAATGTTGCTATTTCTCTGTTTTTAGTTTCCACTCAAGACCAATAGGCTAGTCCAGCCAGTTTAATATGGTACACTTTAGGTCAAAAAGTTGCTATTTTGGTAAAGTTCTGTAAGAAACAGACCTTTAGACCATATTTATATGTAACTAAAGTACCTTTTAATTTCGATGCTTCTTTTTGGACATATTGGCGTCACGCTGGGGGTCTTTTTCGGACTCGCATTTTTCATACCGCAATTAAGGACCATTATAGATCCAACGTATCTGGTCATTGGATCGCTCCTTCCAGACTTAATAGATAAACCTCTAGGAATGGTTATTTTTTCTTCTACCATTGCAAACGGACGGATGATAGCTCATACATTGTTATTTTCTTTTACCCTCTTTCTAACAGGTTTATACTTATATGATAAAAGAGGAGATATCAAAGTCCTTACTCTTGCAGCAGGTTCTATTTTTCACCTTATGGAAGATCAGATGTGGGCATCGCCTCGAACTTTATTTTGGCCTCTCCTTGGATGGCGTTTCCGCAAAAATCCGCATCATACTGGACTAAAATACTTATTAACGCTTTTTAAAAGATCTTTTAGAGAGTTATAAAACAGACCCCGAATCTCTGCCAAAGGCCAGAATAAGAACACCACATACCCAAAAAGCCTTCTAGCAACCTCACCAAGGCTTGAAGCTGGGTCTTGAGTATTTTGACCCTCCTTCGGTTCGGGATATTAAGAAAACTGATAGGGTGAGCATTTCTGCCGAAGGCACTGTAGTGATCTGGATGGAAATCAGGGATAGCTATTTTAACACGTTCATGAAGTAGCAGAAATAAAAAAATTCGCGAGCAAGATCCACTAAAACAAGGATTGAAACTTTACAGAAGATGGGAGAACAAACATAACAAGGGTATTCGAAAGCAAGATCCACTAAAACAAGGATTGAAACATAGTCCCTTATCTCCTGAGTTTGTATGGATTTCGAATTCGAGAGCAAGATCCACTAAAACAAGGATTGAAACCTGAGAAAATAAGCGATATGAGGGGATACTATAAAATTAGATGGCTCGAAATGGGATGATTGGAAATATAGTAATTGTATGCTATGCAAGCATTATATAAGAAAGCCCGGAGGACAGGTTCAGGTATGCGAGGCCTTCCCGAAAGGAATTCCTTTCGAGATATGGGAAGGGATAAACGATCATAAAAAACCATATCCAGGGGACCAGGGAATAAAATTCGAAGGAAAATAAATGTATTCGAAAGCAAGATCCACTAAAACAAGCATAGCTATTTTTTCACGTCTATCCTTTCATACACCTAACCACGCACATATACCTAGAAGCTAATCTAAAAGACCAGGGCTATCGCTTGGGATACTAATAGGTATTTTGTCCGGCGCTTGCCTGTTGAAGGACCAGCTGCACATTAAGGATGAGCAGATAGAAAAGCTAAACGAGAACATGCATAAACAAGCTGTCCATATTCAAAGCTTAATCTCGCTTTAAGACTAGGAAATAATTGATAAACTGTTGCTTTTTCCTGAAATAATACCGGAATGCTCTAGTTTTTTTGAATCAATTGTTGAGTTTTATATTTTATTCATTCCTGGTTCTCATGATCATTAGCAGATGCAAGAAATACAGGATTCATCTCAAATATAGTCCGAGGATAATGAAGTCTTTGGCTTTGAGTTTTATCATACGTGAGTCAAAATAAACCAACCCGATATTCTATTTCCTGAAGACTATATACTACTTAGTTTATGTTTTAACTATGTAGAACATGTGCGAAAACTATATAACCATCTCGTGTTTATGTATAACCTAAATAATAATGTTTCTTTCTATTCAAACTTTATACAAGACAACAAAATTTTCGTGATAAAGGGAAGTGGTTATGATATGCATGAAATTAAAGAAGTTAATTTTAATGAGGGTAACCTTATAGAGACTAACCTTAAAAGAGCTAACTTTATAGGGGCTGACCTTAGAGCAACTAACCTGAAAGAATCCCATTTTGAAGGAGCTAACCTTAGAGAAGCTAACCTTGAAGGGGCTAATCTGGAAGGAGCTAACTTTAGCGAAGCTAACCTTAAATGGGCTAACCTTAAAGAAGTTAACCTGAAAGGAGCTGACCTTAGAGAAGCTAATTTTGAAGGAGCTGACCTTGAGGGAACTGACCTTGAATGGGCTAACCTTGAAGGAGCTAACCTTGAAGGAGCTAATCTTAAAGGAGCTAACCTTCATAGGGCTAACCTTAGAGAAGTTAACCTTGAAGGAGCTGATCTTAATTGGGCTATGCTTAGAGGAGCTAACCTGAAAGGAGCTGACCTCGCAGGGACTAACTTTACAGGAGCTGATCTTGAAGGTGCTGATCTTATAAAGACTAACCTTGATGGAGCTAACCTTAAATGGGCTAATCTTAAAGGAGCTAACCTTGATGGAGCTAACCTTGATGGAGCTAACCTTAGAGAAGCTCACTATTTAACATTTGACCAGCTTTCTAAAATGAAAAGTACTTCATAATACAAAATAAAACGAAGAGCTCCTCAAACCACTAAAAGAGAAACACTTCGCTCTTTTTGAAGTACCAGAGCTGAAGATCCTCAAGGATCAGGAATGACAGCAACGTTTACCCTAAAATGTTGCTATCATAACAGTTTATAGTCTCTTTTGCATTGACCCTGTAACGGTTCCCAAAGATTCGGATCAGAAGCTACATTTTTCTCTACATCTTTCATATTTTGCATTACAGCTTAGGCATTAAATTTTGATCTTTTTTCTCATCTAAAATAAATTTAAAATATCCATGGCTATTTATAGGTTTAAATACTGTTATGTCATGCAGGATATTTGGGGAATCTAAATTTATAACTCTTCTGCATGAAAGGTTCATATGGAATATTTGAGAAAGCTAAAATGGAATATTTGGGGAGCTAAATTTATAGCTCACCTGCATAAAAAATATACAGAGGTAAAAACTATGAGTGAAACAGACAAAAATATTGCGCCAGAAGCTACTAATGCAGCACTAAAAGAAGAGAAAGTATCAACTCCAGATGCCAAAGTAGAGACATCTAAATAATAGGTTTTATCTGTGAGTTATTGATTAGGATTCACGCAGTTAAGAAACCGTAAACTTGAGGCCCTGGATTGTTAAAGCATAGTGCTTTTTCAAAACTCCGGTGTATTCGTTTCTTTAAGTTGTATTGATTTAATCTGAAAAACCGGGCACAATGTCCATCATACAAAATAGCCCACGTTTTGAAAAGTGTAGAGATGGTATTGTGCTTTCGTTTTTCAATAACTCACCCCAACATCAAATGTTTGACAGAATCAAAAAGATACTGAGTGTTAAAAAGATACTGAGTGTTTTCGTGGTACCCTTTTTTGTAGTGTCAATAACAGCTGTGGTAGTACTCTTATTAGCATATAACATGGGGATAAAATTTGCTAATAACATATTCTTCCAAAAATGAATCTGGACGATTAATTTCAATCGAATACCCCGCAGCTTGCTGCGTGGATGGAAACTTCCCCGAGAACCGTTAATGATAACAATTTATCAATTCCGTTTTTTGTTTGTTAACTTCTGCTCGAACTAAATCGTATTAGGGTTATTGTTTTCTTTTACGGAATTTGGAGCGGTGGCGTGAACATACCCCGTTGCTTGCGCGGGGTGCGCCAGCGCAACTTTGATTGGAAAAATAATTCCCACATTTAAGTGTTTTATACCTCAACAGTTTCTGTGTTCCTTTTCTCAAAGACAGCAACGTTTTATACCTAAAAGGTAGCTGTTGTTTCTTGCGGGCTTGATAGACCCAGACTGTAAATCGATACAATTTTGAAAACTAAATCCCGAACAGCAGAAGATATCTTCCTAGCATAGTAATGCTTATTTTAGTTCAAAGCCGATAATTGTAAATGGATATTCCAGAGCGAAAAGACCTTCGAGGAGCTAACCTTCAAGGAGCTGACCTTATAGAGGCTAACCTTCAAGGGGCTAACCTTCAAGGAGCTAATCTTCAAGGAGCTAACCTTGAAGAGGCTAACCTTCAAGGGGCTAACCTTCGAGGAGCTAACCTTCAAGGAGCTAACCTTCGAGGAGCTAACCTTCAAGGAGCTAACCTTCAAGAGGCTGACCTTATAGGGACTAACCTTCAAGGAGCTAACCTTCAAAGAGCTAAACTTGAAAAAGCCAACTTTCGAGGAGCTAATCTTCAAGAGGCTAACCTTCGAGGAGCTGATATTTTTTATGCTGATCTTACAGAGGCTAACCTTCAAGGGACTAACCTTATAGAGGCTAACATTGAAAAGGCTACCCTTCAATTGGCTAGACTTCATTTGGCTAAACTTCATTTGGCTAAACTTCATTTGGCTAATCTTCAAGGGGCTAACTTTCAAGGGGCTGACCTTTATGGAGCTGACCTTCAAGGGGCTAACCTTCAAGGGGCTAACCTTTATGGAGCTGACCTTCAAGAAGCTAAACTTGAAGGGGCTAACCTTCAAGGGGCTAAACTTGGAGGAGTTAAACTTGAAAGGGCTTACCTTATAGAGGCTAACCTTGAAGGGGCCAACCTTGAAGGAGCTAAACTTGGAGGAGCTAAACTTGAAAGGGCTAAACTTGAAAGGGCTTACCTTATAGAGGCTAACCTTGAAGGGGCTTACCTTATAGAGGCTAACTTTCAAGGGGCTAATCTTCAAGGGGCTAACCTTAAATGGACTTACCTTATAGGGGCTAACTTTAAAGAGGCTAACCTTGAAGGAGCTAACCTTGAAGGGGCTAACCTTGAAGGAGCTGACCTTGAAGGAGCTCAGCATTTATCACTTGACCAGCTTTCTACAGTGAAAACACTTCTTAATGCAAAATTAGACAACGAGCTCCTCATAACCCTAAAAAAGAAGTACCCTGCCCTTTTTGAAGTATCTGATTAAGATATATCAAAGATGATTTAAGGGCATACTTGTAAAAGTGTAAAGCTGGTTTTATCCAGCTCTGAAAAACGTGTTTACTCTTTTTCTAACTCGTTAATTTGTTCCGCCAGCTTGTTAAGCTGTTCGTGTGTTTTGATAAATTCAGCTGTTAGCTTCTTCAATTTCTCTTCCTGCTTTGTGCTCTTCTTAGGTTCTTCAGGCTCCTGCAAATGAAGGATAATGGTGTAACCTCCATTCCATCCAGTTTAATATGGTGCAGACGTCTTGTTTTGTTTAAGTTTTTACACTGTACATGGTCGGATGGAACCAAGCATAGTTATTTTTGCACGTCTATCCCGAGCCTTCTACGTGCGTATACCAATATCCATTCTAGTGTCACGTCAACAGCAAAATATCGTATAAAATCGATTGCAACTATTCAGAATCGTTAAATCTTTGAGGATTGACGCGCCACTAGGAGCTTCTGTAGCCCTCGTATACATCCTTCCAAGGATCTACATCTCCCAGATTCTGGGAAGCCATGTAGTTAAGGGATTTTTGATGCCAGTATTGAGCTGGACGCACTGCGCAAGTCTTGACCAACTTCTCTCTTTGTAATTCCATTATCATAGTCTAAATGCGTCTTTAATTGCCTGAGAAATATTCCAATCTAAAGATCAGACAGTCTAAACCTTCCGGATTAACTCAATAAACTAAGGAAATTATAAGAATTGATTACAGAAAAGACGACCTTTTTATAATACTAGACTGTTTTATAATTATTTATTTGTAAAAAGCGACATTCGGAGGTTCATAATTTGGCGACCAAGAAACAGAAGGCAGCAAAGCGCGATAAGAAAGATAAGGAAACTAACGACAAAATAAAAAAACCAGTTGAGGAAGTTAAGGAATCGGCCGATAAAATAAAAGAACAAGATAAGAAAAGAAAAGGAAAATAAAAAGAGGAGGCTTAAATTAAGCCTTCATTTTTCAGCTTATCTAAAAGTTAATTTTGAGGAGTTGCAGTGATAATCCTTTTCTTTCCCCCTCTATCCCACAATCCAACCTTTCCTAAGACTCTACATTCAATTTTCTTTTTTGTCATTCTTCTGGGATAGACATAAAGTCGAAACTCGGTCCGTACTGTAGCTGGCTGGCTAGTGTCGCGTCAATCCTGAAGTATCGGATAATAACGTGAGAATTTTACCCGATCTATTGCCAATTTATCTCGACAGTTTTTAGTTGACAGGACACTAGAAGCCACGTCCAATGGCTGAGCCACACTTTCGTATACTCATTGCTAATCATATCCCAGATTTTACGATAGACTGGCTAAGAAGGTCTAAGAAAGAATCGTATTTGGGTAATCCTATTAATACGTATTGTGTCTACTGATGGCTGAAACGAACGAAATTATATTATCGAGGTGTCGTATATTGGGTGGTGGGTGTGAGTTGTTGAAAACCATAAGCATAAAAATCTCTCTACATTTTCTTTAAATATTGGGGGATGTACTCGCTTTTTCGGAATTGATCAATAACTCGTGGACACGACCAAAAATTTCCAAGTGCAAAAATATATATTTTGTTTTTTAAAGCACTAATTATAAAAATGTGTGTTTTTGTTAGGGCAACTTCCAAAAAAGCAGACTTTCCATAAGTTTAAAAGAATATACAAAAATAAGTTTCATCCAGCTTATTTCATAAAACGGATTATAATTTATTTTAAACTTAATTACTTTATAAAATATAGGTTGTGCATTATCCTTACAATAGCGTTGCGTTTTTTTAACTTACCTATAACCCCGCACTAAACTTTTGGGATATAGGTAACTCGGATTTTTTGTACGCTAATGCAATATTTTTGCATAACCGTATTTTTTCAAAAGTTGACCTCTAAAATAAACTTGATTTATATAGTTTTGTCTATATAAAATAGAATCTTTTGTAATAGAACTTTTAGAACTTTTTGTATACGACTGTAAAATATTCACAGTACCGCTTTTTAGAATTCGTGAATTCTAGAATTAATCTTTTTAGTTTTATAATAAGCGCTTGATAAAAAAGTCGAATTTTTTGTACGCTTTTATTAAACAATTCAATATTCAATTTTATGAAGTTGTTTGAAAAATTTATCTAAATGATTAATCTAAATAAACTCAACTATTTACAAATTTATATTTACATGCACGTATAATTGTGCAAAAAAAAGCATTTTGAGGAATGATACATTAGCAAAAAGATTATATACAGAAACTATTTACTATTTTCTAAATTTTTAGGTAGAAGTTGCCATGTTTTAAATATTTTGATTTAAGAATCATTCAAACGATAGGAGAAGAGAACGACAATGAACATTTCTATCAGATTAGAAGGGAAAAGGACTTCAAAAGTGTAGAATACATGACAAGAGAAGCATTCTGGGATTTATACAAACCAGGATGTGATGAACATCTTGTAGTGCATAAAATAAGAAAAGTACCTGCATTTGTAAAAGAATTGGATTTTATTGCATGTGATAAGGATACAATCGTCGGCAATATTATCTATTCAAGAGCTAAGGTCCTAAATGAGGAAAATAAAGAATTCGAAGTTCCATTTGCAGTATTGCCATCATATCAAAAGCAGGGGATTGGTTCTTTATTAATGAATCATTCTATCGAAAAAGCAAGGCAGTTGGGATATAAGGGTATTATTATTTTTGGAAATCCCGACTATTATCATCGTTTTGGTTTTGTCAATGCTAAAGAATATAATATCCATACATCCTGGGGTGATGATTTTGATGCATTTATGGCATTGGAACTCTACGATGGTAGCTTGAGGGGCATTTCAGGAAAATTTAATGAGGACGAGGTTTTTAAAATAGAAAATGAGGAGCTGGAGGATTTTGAAAAGCAATTTCCCTACAAAGAGAAGCATGTTACGGACACTCAATTAAAACTATAAATAAAGAAGGAACACCATGAATTAATTTTTTTTAATATTTATAATATCAATTATATAAAAAATCGTTTTTTTGTAAGGATTTGTGGGGGTTATGCACAACCCTCATTTTAGAAAGTCGCCCTAACAAAAATAACAAAAAAACATTTGTTTATATAAAGAATGTTTAATAAAAAGTCTCATTCTTTCTGATGAATAAATAAAACCAGAAAATCGTAATTTTTTCAGCATAACTAATAACTTTTCATATTATTGTATTTTACAGGATTTTTGGTATTCCATCCTTGTTTTAGTATATCTTGCTCTTGAATCTCTAAAGCATAATCTGTCAATACGATCCCATACAACAACCCATAAAAATTTAGCATAAGAGAAAGGATAATACACCCAAAAAACCAATTTCTTGAAAAGCGATAGATTTCTATAGTCGTCTACCCACATAGATTCGCTTAGAAATCCTCTCCAGACAAGAGATTTTTGCATATGTTTCCTTCGCTTGAACATATGACCTATTATGAGTAAGAAGGTACAAGCGATTGCAAGTAGTCTTTTAGTCATATTTTTCACCCCCAACGACTCAATAAACTTAATAATAGGTTAACAGGAAAATGCATTAAAAGCACACATTTCTTACAAATCGTATCTTAACCGAATACAAATGAATATCTTTTCAAAATTATACTTTCTTTCTTCCCATTTTCTTTCGTACATACCGTAAAACCCCATAAGAACAGCCCAACAGAAGCATAATCTTAAAGGGTTTCTCACCTGCTTTGAGGAGTTCTTCGATTTTTTCATGATCGAATTTTGGTTTCTGACCTTTCCTTTTTGGAGGAAATTGGTGACTCATTAAGATTTCACCTCTTCATACAATTTACTGTACTTTCAAGTCTACGAGGGCTGGTGATTTTATAGGTTCAACTGTCGCTGAAAAAATTCCTTAGCTTCCATAGACTTGACAGAACCTCAAGAAAGTTGAAAAAATCACTTAGCAGTCCCATATTATCCTTCCCCACAATATAACCTAGATTCGGCAGGTTAACGTAATTAGAGATATATATTTTCATATTCCTCTCCCATGAGACTCAGTATTTTCCAGTGGATATCCTCCATATTCAATATTTCTGACTCCATTTCTTCTCCTTTCTGA
>Ga0074193_1000739_pt1 | contig 49437 bp, 42 predicted proteins | sample EPASupsiteHSE605_FD_64523 | JGI IMG/M metagenome (GOLD analysis project Ga0074193, IMG submission 64523) | Bioremediated contaminated groundwater from EPA Superfund site, New Mexico - Sample HSE6-05 | ecosystem: Environmental > Aquatic > Deep subsurface > Groundwater > Contaminated ...
AGCTTCATGATCGGCGGCTGGATGATCGGGATCAGGGCCATGTAGGAATAGGCGGCGATCGCGATCGGGCCGATCAGGTGCGGGGCCAGTTTGGCGGTGAGGAAGATCGAGGTCGGGCCGTCGGCCCCGCCGATAATGCCGATGGAGGAGGCTTCCGGCGCCGTGAAACCGAGGCCCAGAGCACAGAGGTAGGTGAAGAAGATGCCCATCTGGGCGGCAGCGCCGAGCAGCATCAGCTTGGGATTGGCCAGGAGGAAAGAAAAATCGGTCATCGCCCCGAGGCCGAGAAAGATAATCGAGGGGTAGACGCCGCTGGTCACCCCGAAATAGAGATAGTGAAGCACACTGTTGGCCTCGTAGATGCCGATGCCGAACCCCTTGAAAAAGGGAATATTGCCAAGAATGACCCCGAAGCCGATGGGCAGGAGCAACAGCGGCTCATAGTTCTTGGTGATGGCGAGCCAGACAAAAAAGGAGCCGACCACGATCATGATCAGGTTACGGTAGTCGGCCAGATAAAACCCGGTGTTGTGGAGGAACTGCAAAATGAGGTCCATGATTCTCTTCTCCCCTTATTCAGAATCGATTGTCGCCGTGAAATCAGGCATGAAAACGAAAAAATCCGTCACCCAGAGATTCCAGCCGGCCCGCATTGCGAAGGCAACGAATGGACAGATGGGGATGCGGGAGATGGTATTTTCTTGCCAGTTCGTAAAGTTCGAACAGCTCGAACTCGGGGGACAATTCATCGAACAGGGGTTGAAGGAGCCTGGCGGCCACTTCGATGTCGTTGGGAGACTCGGGTGGCGTCCAGATAATTTTCTGTTCCTCGACAATCACCTCGGGTGCCTTGGGAGGTCGATCGAGCAAGGCGATCAGTTTATGCAACTGTGAAATGACAAAGGACAGGGCGGCGAGTCCGGAAAAGACGATACAGGCGCCGGTGACGGCGATCGTCCACCCATTGTTGTGCGCGATTGCTTCTAACCCGATCAATGTGCAACCTCCTTTACCGCGAAAATTATTATCCTGAACCCCGATTGCATCGGGGGAATGATACGCCAGACGAGGATTTTCCCCATTCTTCATACACGAATCCGGGCTAAAGTCAAATTGTTCGTGACCGTTCTTCGTGGCGGCCGGATGAGGAATATTTCGGGCGCCGATAGCCTTTGAGCAGGCAACGCAAATGACGACAGGGAGGCTATCAACTTCAGATGGCCACGCTGTGGCAGCAACCTTTTCTTCTGGCCACGGGATCGCTTTCCGGCTTTAAATAACTTGCTAAACAGCGCAAACTGCGGCAAAAAGGGAAGCGTTCCGCCGCATTGCCCTTCCCGCACCAACTGTAATCATCAATCCCAGCAAGGAGTCTACGCCATGCAGCTGTTCGCCAGTGACATGATGACCAAAAACTTCGACACCATCCACAAGGACGATCCGGTGGAAAAGGCGATCAAGAAAATCCTCAACGCCAAGGTCCGCCCTACCGGCCACAAGACGGTGAGCCTGATGGTGGTCGACGATGTGCATGCGCTCGTGGGCACCATCAGCATGTATTACATCCTCTATCACCTCCGGCCCTCTTATCTCAATTACGGCATCGACGGCAACGAACTGAGCTGGAAGGGAGAGGTGGATGAATTCGTCCGGGCGGTGAAGCAAAAGAAGGTGGCGCAGATCATGAACGACATCGTGTTGAGTGTGCCCCCCACCGAACCGGTGATGTCGGTTCTCGATCGGATGATTAAAAACAACCTTCGTCGGATCTCGGTGGTAGAGGACGGCAAACTCGTCGGCGTGGTCTATATGTCCGATATTTTTTACCACCTGTTCAGCGAATAACCGGGGAGGGGGGCTATCGCAACTGTCCAAGCTTCGTTCCACCAACAGGGGATGATGCCGTCCCTCGCCTTCACCCCGCCCCGCTGGCTGCGCAACCCCCATCTGCAGACCCTGTGGCCCAAGCTGTTCCGCAGGGGTCCGGCCTTGCCCCTGCGGCACGAACGGCTCGAACTGGCGGACGGTGATTTCATCGACCTCGCCTGGGTGACGGACGCGAGCGGCCCGGTGGTGCTGCTCCTCCACGGCCTGGAGGGCAATCTCCGTTCCCACTACGCCCTGCCGGTGATGGCCTCGTTCCTCCGCGCCGGGTTGCAGCCGGTGTTCATGCACCTGCGCGGGTGCAGCGGCGAACCCAACCGCCTGCCCCGTTCCTATCACTCCGGGGCCATCGAGGATCTGGCCGAGGTCCTGATGCTGCTCCGCGCCAGCGGCCGGCCGGTGGCAGCGGCCATCGGCTTTTCCCTGGGCGGCAATCTCCTGCTCCGCCACCTGGGCACAATAGGAGCTGCCTCCCTGTTGCAGGCAGCGGTCGCCGTCTCGGCGCCCTTTGTCCTGGCCGATGCGGCCCGGCGGCTGGAACAGGGCAGCTCCCGCCTCTACCAGCACTACCTGATCAACCGGCTGAAACGGTCCTACCGACAGAAATGCATGGCCCTGGACCTGCCGCTGCGGGTCGATCTCGACCGGATCCACACCCTGCGGGAATACGACGAACGCATCACCGCGCCGCTCAACGGTTTTGCCGGGGCCGACGACTACTATGCCCAATGCAGTTCCCTGGGCTATCTGCAAGCCATCACCACCCCGACCCTGATTCTCCACAGCACGGACGATCCCTTCATGTACCCGCACACGGCCCCCCGGCCGGACCAGGTCGGCCCGGGAGTCCGCTTGGCCATCCAGTCCCATGGTGGTCATGTCGGCTTCATCGGCGGCCGTTTCCCCTGGCGAACCGACTGCCTGATCGACCGGCTGGCACCCGCCTTTTTCCATGCGCAACTGAGCGCCTGCTCCGCCGCCCCCTGATCAGCCCTTCAGCGCCCGAACCTGTTCGACCGCATCCAGGGCGTCATCCAGATCAAAAATCTCAAAGCAGACCAGCAACTCCTCGCGCAGAAGAGGTCCGGCCGCGTGCAGGGTGGTCTCATCGAGGGGGAGGTGATCGGTGCTGCCGTCGGTGCCGGAAAGATGCAGTTCGACGATGTGGGGATGATAGTGGTCGGGCAGCGGCCTGCCCAGGAGACTGTGGGTGAGGTCAAAGGTGAAGCGGGGGTGGAACTCGACCCGGTCGATCAGGTTTTCCATCGCCACCAGAGAGGGCCAGGGCAACTGCCGCCAACCCGGCAATGGGTGCAGGGTCATGTTGAGCAAGGGAAAACCGCTGGCCTCGAAAAACCGGGCTGCGGCCAGGGCGTTCGCGGCCTCGTCGGTGGGCAGGTGGACCGTGTATTCCAGGTTCAGTCCGGCCAGGCCGTCGAGCCAGGCGCCGACCTTGGCCCGCATCTGCCGGTCCCAGGTGTAGACCAGGAGTTCGACGAAGTCGACCCGGCCGGCCACCAAGCGGGCGTTATCGAGGAAATTTTCCCCGGTAAGCCATGACGTGGTCCCCAATTTCATCGCGCGATTTCCCGATAATGGCAAAGGTGCCCATCTCCTCGATCATCCGGAGCGAGGCCTCGATGATCGAAAACATCAGGGCGCAGCCGGTGCCCTCGCCCAGACGCATGTTCATGTCGAGCATCGGCTCCAGGCCGGTGATCTCCCGGAGCAGCTTGGCGCCCGGCTCGAAGGAGAGGTGCGAGGGGATCATGTACTCCACCGCCTCAGGCGCCAGCCGCATGGCCGTGAGCGCGGCGACGTTGGAAATCAGGCCGTCGGTGACCACCGGCACCCGCCGGGCAGCGCAGGCCAGATAGGTGCCGGTCATGCCGGCGATGTCGAGGCTGCCCACCTTGGACACCACGTCGAGGGGATCGTCCGGGTCCGGCCGATGGAGCTGCACCGCCTGTTTGACCACCGCTTTCTTCCGCTCAAAGGCCTCGTCGGTGAGGCCGGCGCCCCGGCCGACCACCCGCTCGATGGGCGCGCCGGTGAAGGCGTAGAGCACGGCGCTGCTGGCGGTGGTGTTGCCGATGCCGATTTCGCCGGTGCCGATCAGGTCATACCCCTGATCGATGGCCGCGTTGGTGACCTCGATTCCCACCTCGATCGCCCGGATCGCCTCCTCGCGGCTCATCGCCGGTTCCTTGAGGAAATTGGCGGTGCCGTAGCGGATCTTGCGCTTGATCACCTTGGGCAGGTCGACATCGACCTGGATGCCGATGTCGACGGCAATGAGGTCGGCCCCCGCGTAATTGGCGAGAAAATTGATCCCCATCCGGCCGGAGGTGACGAAATCGGCGCCGATCCGGGTGATGTCCTGGGGATACATGGCGATCCCCTCGGCAACGACGCCGTTGTCGGCCATCATCACCACGATCGCCTTGCGTTTGATGGCATTGTGCACCTGGCCGGTGATCCCGGCGATCTGGCGGGCGAGGTCCTCCAGCCGGCCGAGGCTGCCCGGCGGCTTGAGGCAGTAGTCGATCTCCTTTTGAGCCGCGGCCATGACCGCCCGGTCGGTGGGCCGGATGGCCTCCAGGGTCTCTTTGAGCAGTTGCATGCGGTCCTACCTGTAGTTGAAGCGGATGAGGATGGGCAACTCACCCATGAATTCGATTTCGCTCAGGGTGGCGTTGTCGACCTTGAACTTCCAGTACCCTTTGGACACCGACTCGCAGAAGAAATGGGCCAGGAGCGAGCGAATGCAGCCGCCGTGCGAGACCACCGCCACCCGCTGGCCGGGATGGAGACGGACGATCTCCTCGACCACGCTGATCACCCGGTGTTTGAAGGCACCGAAGGCCTCGCCGCCGGGAATATGCGTTTTCTCCCAGTCGGTAAGCCACATCTGCCAGATCTCCGGATACTGCTTGGCGATGGCCGAGAAATGCATCCCTTCCCACTCGCCGAAATGGAATTCCTGGAGGCTGGAATCCGTGATGATCCGCACCTGGTCGCCGAACACGAGCGAGGCGGTCTCCACTGCCCGCGAGAGCGGACTGGAATAGATGGAATCGACCTCGAGGGCGTTGATCCGCTCCCGGAGGGTGGCGGCCTGGAGGCGTCCCTGATCGTTGAGGGGGACGTCGGTGCTGCCCATGAGGACGCCGGTTTTGTTCGGTTCGGTTTCGCCGTGACGGATAAGGTAGAGCTTGGTGGTGTTCATACGACAAATTTCCAGACAAGAAGAAAAACAAAAAAACTCAAAATTTCAGCCAGCTCGATACTGGCGCCGATGGTGTCGCCGGTGATGCCGCCCAGCCGCCAGGTGAGGTAGGCGGCAAACAGCACCGCCAGCCCGATCGGAGGCAGGTGGAGGATCAGGGTCACCAGGGGCACCAGGGCCGGCGGCACGCCCCAGAGGAGCAGGATCCCGGTGACCAGGACCAGGGAAAGCAGGGTGGCGGCAACGGCCTGGCCCAGCCCGGTCTGATTGACATAGTCGCCGATGCCGCGCTCCTCGCGGGCATAGCGGGCCACCGCCGAGTGCCAGACCAGGGCCACCCGGCCGAGCACCGGCACCACCAGTACCGCCGGGACGCCGCCGTCCGCCGGGATGGTGTGCAAGAGGATGTATTTGAGTACAATGGCCAGCACCACCGCGATTACCCCATTGGTGCCCAGGGTCGAGTCGCGCATGATCTCCAACATCCGTTCGCGGGAACGGTAGCTGAACAGGCCGTCGGCGGTGTCGGCGATGCCGTCGAGGTGCAGGCCACCGGTGACGGTGATCAGCAGGATCACCGCGACAATGGCCGCCACCTCCCGGCCGAGCAACCCATCGACGAGCAGGAATCCGGCCGCGGCGGGCAGGGCCGCCAGTAGACCGACCAAGGGCATCCACTTCATTCCCTGGACAAAGCGCTCGGCGGTGAAGTCGACAGCCACCGGAATCGGATAGCGGGTCATGAACTGGATCATGAGGATGAGCGCCTTCATGCCGTCACCTCACGTCCCCTTGATCCGCACCGGGATGCCGGAGACCACCAGGTAGACCTCGGCGGCAGCGGCGGCCATCCGCTGGTTGACCCGGCCGGCACAATCGCGGAAGAAGCGGGCCATGGGCGAACCCGGCACGATGCCGCAGCCAACCTCGTTGGTGACCGCGACCAAATCGGCCCGGCTCTCGGCGACGGCGGCAACGATGGCCTCGACCTCGGCCATCACCCGGGCCTCGACCTCGGTCATTCGGGCCACCGGCGGGTGGTCCCAGTCAACGGGCTGGGCCAGGATCCGGTTGGTGGTCATCACGGTCAGGCAATCGAGGAGCAGGGCGTCGAACGCATGGCCCTCGGCGGCGATCACCGTCGAGGGCCGGTCCGGCGCCTCGAAGGTCCGCCAGGTGGTGGGCCGCTGCAACCGATGCTTGGCGATCCGGTCCGCCATCTCATCGTCGAACGGGTGGGCGGTGGCGATATAGGCAATGGCCGCGCCGAGGCCGGCAGTCAACTGCTCGGCAAAGCTGCTCTTGCCGCTTCTGGCCCCGCCGGTGACAAGGAGAATGCGTCCCATCCATACACCAAAGTAAAAAGAAAATCAGGCGCCCTGTCCCAGGGCGTTGCCCCTGTTCGCCCTGGACCGGGACGGGACAGGACAGGCGCTCTCCATCTCTGCGGTCCTGGTCTTCACTGGCCTGATATTGCAGCAAGAAAAGTTCTCGGGAAGGAGTCGCGAGCCGCAGCCACGGCGCCGTGTCTCATTCCACGAAGCCCGACGTTCAGAGGCGTATCCGACTCTTCCGCTCAGCGTGGAATCACCGTTGCGAAACAGCGCGGGATTCGCACCCGACAGCCCGGCCTAGCGCCCAGGATGCTTATATCGAATTCGGGACAAAAAAGATAGCGGCAAATTGCGCTCATCCGCCCGCTTGCCGCCACGATGCCCGCCGGCCTATTTGCAGGCGAAGAAGGTGACGTAATTGCCGACCTCGGCAATCCCGGCCTTGGTGATGCCCTCTTTCAACATGTTCTGATCATGGCCGCTCGAATGGCGCCAACCGTCGAACTGCTTGAGCGGGGTACTGTAATTCCAGCCGACGTTTTCCACGCAGAGCCGGCTGCCGGAACGCTCGAACCGTTCGTCGAAATTACGATGGCTGACCATCTTCTGCCGGAACATTTCAAAGCTGTGGTTCTTGGCCAACCGGTTGAGATTGGCATCGAACCGCAGCGGATTCAAACCGTTGTCCTGGCGGTAGAGATTGATCTGTTCGAGCAGGGTGTGGCCGTAGAGCGAGGCCCCTTCATCCCGCAGTGCCCCCCCGCCCAAGGCAGGGGCGGCAAGCAACAGCAAGCCGAGGGCAAACCATACACATCTTCTTTCCATTTCCTTGTAACCGTGCAAAAACATCCGGGCACCATCCCCGAAGATCGCGGATCTCCGCAAGAAGGCCATGCAGCAAAAAGTGGTACACAAGCGGCCAGGGGATGTCAAGCACTGTTACCGCGGCCCTTCGATGCGGATGTACCGGATCCAGGCCCTGGCCGCCTCATGGGTGTTGTCGGCGTCGCTCATCACCGCCAGGCTGGCCGTGGCCGGCGGGTCCTGGCCAAAGGCCATGCGGTAGTCGCGGACAATATCGACGGTGTACTCCTGCCAGGTATTCGTCGTCGCGGCCCCGGCACTGACCGGGATCATCCTGGCCTCATCGGCGTAGGCGTTGACGATGAACGGCTGGCCGGTGGCCCGATTGTCCCAGATATAGCTGATGGAGCTGTCCGGCGGGTACTGGCCATAGACGGTCTTGGCCAGTTGGTACTTGAGCCGCTTGCCCAGGGAGGATCGGGTCGGGTCGTAGGCGAACAGGACATAGAGCCGGGCGGGGTAATCGTCCCCCTCCTTGGTGCGGCTGTCGCCCTTGGCATAGACATTACTCACCTTCCAGCGCCATTGCAGCGTGGGATAGGTGTAGACATTGAACGACTGCTTGAGCACCAGGCCCGAGGCCGAATTGTCGCTCTCCATCAGCAGACAGGCGCCGGTCTCGCATTGGGCGAGGCTGTAGGCGGTATGGCGTGCGATCTTGGGAAAGGTGAGAGGTTGCCAGCGATCCAGGGAGGCAAACCGCTCGTCGAGGAAGACAGCCGCAGCGGCCCGCGCCGGCCCCGCCGACAGAACGGGGAACAGCGCGAGGACCGACAGCAGACCGGCGCGCCAGGCGCGCCACCTTCGCCGGCCCGACAGGAGAAGCCTCATAAGTGCCAGCCGTTGAAGCGGAGGTAGACGACAAAATCGTTCATGTCCGACGCGTGCCTGTTCCAGGGTTTGAGGCTGGTATAAAAGGGGGTGCCGCTTTCCCTGGTATCGCCGTATTCCTTGTCCATGCCGACGAACAGATCCAGGCTGACCAGGCTGAGCAGCAGGGTCTCCCAGGGCTTGATCGCCCCCTTGACATGCCCGGCCAGTGGCCAGCCGCGGTAATACAGGCTGGTGACGTTGCCGTTTTCCATGGGTATTTTTTTCAAGGCCTCCAGGTCAAGCACCTCGGCGCGCACCATTCCGGCCGCGAGCGACGATCGGGGCACGACCCGGAGGTCCATGACCCGGTGGACATCCGGCCGGACGAACACCTGGAGGACATCGTTGGCGCCGATCGGAGGCAGGCGGGCCGGCAGCCGTTCCCCGAACACCGCCAGCGGCGCTGCCTGCCAGCCGGCGGGATAGGCGGAAGCAGGCAGGGTTGCCGTGGGGATGCTCGCCGCGTAGCAGCCGCAGGTGTTGGCCGTGGTCACCAACAGCACCTGCTGCCGCGCATCGAGGGTGAGAATGACCAGCAGCCCCACATGACGGCCGGCACCGAGATGGAAAGGGATGAGGCTATACGGCTGCGCCAGGAAATGGATGCGGTAGACGAGATTGGTGTAGGTTGCCTTGGCGGTGGCAAAGGACCGGCTGCCGACATAGATGACCGGCGTCTCGGGATCGATGGTGACGGTTTCGGCGTCCGCGATTCCCGCGGCCCGTACCCGGCCGATCCGGTTGTGGGGTTCCTGGACCTCGCCCAGGACAAAGGCAGGGGCCATGACCGCCACCGGCGGCGCGGCGGCCTCCGCCTTGGCCGTCACCGTTTGCTGCTCCCGGACCGGCGCCGCCGAATGCCCGCCGCAACCGGCCAGCAGCAGAGCGACTGCCAAGCCGATACCCAGCCATGCCCGGCGGCCGGAGAGGAGCACGGCCCTGGACGGACGCGGCAAGGTCAGCGCCATCGCCCTGTCGTTGGCATCGATTTCCGGGAGACAAACGATGCCACGGTTCGCTCCACCCTCACCAGGGAACAGCACCTTGCGTGCTCACGGCAAAGAAGAAAACACCGCTGCCCTGGCCACTGCACTCACAACCTCGTCAAGGCCTTGCGCATCAGGGTCTCGGCGGCGGCTTTCTGGGCCGCCTCGGTGGCACCGGGGACCATGAGGGTGATGATCAGGTAATGGGGTCCCTGAAAGGTATTGAGCTGGATCATGCCATAGCCGGGGCTGGAAAAAAAGGAACTGTCCCCCAGGCCCGAGACGGTGGTGGTGGCGATCTTCATCTTCGTCAAGGCGGCGACGGTCTTGTCAGCGGTTTCCCCGGGGCCGACGGTTTTGGCGTAGATGCTGAATGCCCCGGTCGAACCGATCACATACTGGCAGGGTTTGCCCACCGCCGGGTTGGCGTTGGGATTGAGCGTGCTTTCGCTCACCTTCTGGCCGACAGCGGCCTGGATCTCCTCCTGGGAGAGGATGGAGCAATTGTCCTTTTTGGCGCCGTCGCCTTCCGCGGTCGCAAGACCGGCGGCACTCCAGCAGACCGCCGCCAGCATAACCAGGAGCACGCGGCCCATCGCCATTGCTAAGTGCATCTGATGCCTCCACAATTTGTCCAGAGTTGAGTGTTGACCAACAGCAAAAAGGGGTACAAAAAAGGCGAGTTGCCGTCAAGCACTCTCGGCAAGAGCCCGATGCACCCCGGCCATCTTGTTGCCGCTCGGGTCCTGCAAACGATGCCGAGCCGGACCAAAAGGCGAGGCGGCCTGGTCAGCTCCAGGCATGCGCACCCCGGCCCTTTGCTCACTCCGTGATCTGCAATGGGCTCAGTCAATCCCAGGCACCTCTTGCCCCCCCTTCCCCTTGGAATGATCCTTGGCCACCAGCATGTAGATCGAGGGAATGACGAACAGGGTGAACAGCGAGCCGATGGCCATGCCGCCCACCAGCACCAGACCGATGGAATTCCGCGCCGCGGCCCCGGCGCCGGTAACCAGGGTGAGGGGGAAGTGACCGGCAATAGTGGCGCCGGTGGTCATCAGGATCGGCCGCAGCCGGGTCATGGCCGCCTCCAGCACCGCCGCCTGCTTGCTCAGCCCCTGTTCCTGCAACTTGTTGGCGAACTCGACAATCAGGATGCCGTTTTTCGACACCAGCCCCACCAAGGTCACCAGGCCGACCTGGGAATAGATGTTGAGCGTCGTGGTCCAGCCCTTGGTCCAGAAGGGGACGTTGGGGTCGGGCATCTTGAGGAAGGTGAAGACCAGGGCCCCGAACATGGCCAGGGGCACGGACCCGGCCAGGATGACAAAGGGGTCGCGAAAGCTGTTGAACTGGGCCGCCAGCACCAGGAAAATCAGGACAATGGCCAGACCGAAGGCCAGGACGAAGGTGTTGCCCTCCACCCGCAACTGGCGCGACTCGCCGGTGTAGTCCAGCGAGTAGCCCTGGGGCAGGATCTTGGCCGCCTCGTCCTCCAGAAAGCGCAGGGCCTCGTCCAGGGGCCGCATCGGGTAGGCGCTGATAGTGACCGCGTTCAACTGCTGGAAGCGGTTCAGGGACCGGGCCGTGGTGGTGTTGGTGATGGTGGCCACGGTGGACAGCGGCACCAGCTGCCCGTCCGGGCCGGTGACGTGGATATCGCTCAACTGATCGGGGTTGAGCCGGTCGACCCGCATGATCTGGGGCACCACCTTGTAGCTGCGGCCGGCGATGTTGAACCGGTTGACGTAGTTGCCGCCCACCATGGTGGCGAGATCGGCGCCCATCTGCTGGAGGTTGAGGCCCAGCGCCGCCACCTTGTCGCGGTCGATGACCACTTCCGACTGGGGCTGGTCGATCTTGACGTCGATCAGGGGCGGAAAGGCGAACATCCGGCTCTGGGTGGCCGTCAGTTGGATCTTCTTGGCGAATTCGAGGATCTGGTCGAGCTCGGCGGTGGAGGCGATGACGAACTCCACCGGGAACTGGCCGCCGCCGGGCAGGGCCGGGGGTGTGACCGGGAAGACGCGGATGCCGGTGATCCCGTACAGCTTGCCGGCCACCTCGGGCATGATCTCGAAGATGGTCCGCTTCCGTTCCTGCCAGGGCTTGACCACCATGCCGCTGAAACCGGAGTTGGGCTGGGTGAGCTGGAAGACGAAGTTGGTCTCGGGCACGCTCAAAAAGGCCTTGTTGACCGCCGCGGTGTAGAGTTGGTTCTGGTCCAGGGTGGAATTGGCCGCCGACTCGACGATGCCGAAGATGACCCCCTGGTCCTCCACCGGCGCCAGCTCCTTGGCCGACATCTGGAACATGGGCACCGCCAGTAGGCCAAGCACGATCCACACCAGGTAGACCGTGGGCCGGTTCTGCAGGGTCACCCCGAGCCAGCGGCCGTAGGCCCCGCGCAGCCGCTTGAAGTCGCGCTCGATCCGGCCGGCCAGGCCGTGCTCGGTCATGCCCGCCTTGAGCAGCTTGGAGGACATCATCGGCGACAGGGTCAGGGCCACCACGCCGGAGATCATCACCGCCCCGGCCAGGGTGAAGGCGAACTCACGAAAGAGCGAGCCGGTGAGCCCGCCCTGGAGCCCGATGGGGGCATAGACCGCGGCCAGGGTGACGGTCATCGAGATCAGGGGGCTGACCAGCTCGCGACCGCTCAAGAGGGCTGCCTCCAGGGGCGTCTTGCCCTCGCCGAGGTGGCGCTCGACGTTCTCGACCACCACGATGGCGTCGTCGACCACCAGACCCACGGAGAGAACAATAGCCAACAGGGTCAACAGGTTGATGGTGAAGCCGAAGGCCTGCATCAGAAACATCGCCCCGATCAGCGACAGGGGGATGGTGACCACCGGGATGATGGCGGCGCGCAGCGAGCCGAGGAAGAGGAAGATGATGACGATGACGATGAGAAGCGTCTCGCTCAGCGTCTTGACCACCTCCTGGATGGCGTTCTCGATGTAGGCGGTGCCGTCGTAGGCGATGCGGGCGGTCAGGCCGTTGGGCAGCCGCTTGTCGATCTCGCCCATCTCGGCCCGCACCCGCTTGATCACGTCCAGCGAGTTGGCGTTGGGCAAGGGCCAGATGCCCATGAACACCGCGGTCTGGCCGGAGAAGCGCACCTCGGTGTCGTAGTCCTCGGCCCCGAGCACCACCTGGCCGATATCCTCGATGCGGACGATGGCCCCTCCCTCTTCCCGGATCACCAGCCGCTTGAAATCCTCCACCGACCGCATGTCGGTGTTGGCGGTCAGGTTGACCTGGACCAAGGAGCCCTTGGTGGTGCCCACCGCGGCGAGGAAGTTGTTGTTGGCCAGGGCCTGGCGCACCTGCACCGGGCTGACGTTGAAGGCGGCCATCCGCGCCGGGTCGAGCCAGATGCGCATGGCAAAGGTCCGCGCCCCCAGGACCTCGGCCCGCTGCACCCCGGCCAGGGCCGACAGCCGGGGCTGGACCACCCGCACCAGGTAATCGGTGATCTCGTTCTGCGCCAGCACCTCCGAGGTGAAGCTGAGGTAGGCCGAGGCGAACTTCGAGTCCGCCGACTCGACGTTGATGATCGGGATCTCGGCCTCGGGCGGCAGGTCGCGCCGGACCTGGTCGACCTTGGAGCTGATCTCGGACAGGGCCTTGATCGGGTCGTAATTGAGGCGCAGGCGGGCGTTGATGGTCGACCTCCCCTGGCTGGACTGGGACTGGAGGTAGTCGATGCCGTCGGCGGCGGCAATGGCCCGCTCCAGCGGCGTGGTGATGAAGCCCCGCACCAGGTCGGCGTTGGCGCCGGTATAGACGGTGGTCACCGTGACCACGGCATTATCGCTCTTGGGGTACTGGCGGACATTGAGCGTGCCGATGGCCTGGAGGCCGGCGATGATGATCAACAGGCTGGTGACCATCGCCAGCACCGGTCGCTGGACAAAGAGATCGGTGAATTTCATAGCTCAACTGTCCTTGGGCTGGGGCGCCAGCTTGAATTCCGGCCGGAGGGTATTGTCGACCACGATGACCTGGCCGTTGCGCAGCTTGAACACCCCAGTGGCGACCACGGTCTGCTCCGGCGTCAGTCCCGAGGTCACGGCCACGAAATCGCCCCGTTTTTCGCCCAGGCGGACAAACTGTTGCCGCACCGCCTGGCCGGCCGCGCCCCCCTCTGCCGCCTTGGCCTCCTCGACAACAAACACCGAATCGGAGTAGGGGGCATAGAGCACGGCCGTGGCCGGGATGGCCAGCACTGGGCTCGACTGGGGCTGGACCACGGCGACGTTGACGAACATGCCCGGCCGCAGCCGTTCCCCCTGATTGGCCACCGTGGCCTGGACCCGGAGATTGCGGCTGGCGGTGTCGACCTCGGGATTGACCGCGGTGATGGTACCGGTGACCGTAGCGCCTGCGGGCAGGCCGTCGGAGGTGATGCGCACCGGATAGCCCAACTGCACCTGGGCCAACTGTTGCTGGGGCACGAGGAAATTAACGAAGATCGGATCCAGGGCCTGGAGGGAGACGAGGGGCGCGCTTTCCTTGACGATCTGGCCGATATGGACCTGGCGGATGCCGAGGCGACCGCTGAAGGGGGCGCGGATGGTCTTCTTGGCGATGGTCGCCCGGATGGTGTCGGCCTGGGCCAGGGCCTGCTTGAGCTGGGCCTCGGCGTTGTCGTAGTTGGCCTCGGCCACCACCTTGGTTTCCAGCATCTTTCTCGACCGTTCCAGGGTGATCTTGGCCAGGGTGACGGCGGCCTCGGCGGAGCGCAGTTGGGCGGATTCGGCGGCAATGTCCTGCTGCACCAGCAGTTCGCCCATTTTAATCTGGCTTCCCGATTCAAAGGGGATGGCCACCACCTTGCCGGTCAATTCGGCGCTGACGGTCACGCCCTGGACCGCCTCCAGGGAACCGACCGCGGTGACCAACGATTCCCAGGTTTGGGGCTGGGCCTGGATGGTGGTCACCACCTCGGGCGGGATCTTGGCCGCCTTGCCGTGCTTGATGAGGGTACCGATCTGCAGGGCCTTGGTGCCGGCCAGCAAACCGGCCACCACCGCAACGCCCCCGAGGCCGAGCAGCAGGGTCTTGATCTTCATCTTCCTGTCTCCACAAAAGAAAAGCGGCCCGGAAAACCCGGTACCGCCAAATTCGCGATATCGCCACGATAACACCGCCCCCCTGCCCCGGTCAAGATGTGTGTCGCACCGCCGTCGCAGAGGCGGAGGAGAGCGAGGGGGACGCGAGGTCAGTCGACCACCGTGAACCCCTGGGCAGCGATGGCCCGCCGGACCGCCTCCCTGTCCGGGGCGCCCTCGAACCGGGCCTCGCCCTTGGCGAGATCGATCTCCACCTCGGTGGCGCCCAGTTCCTCCAGGGCCTTTTTCGCCACCCCGGCGCAATGGTGGCACTTCATGCCGTCGATTCGTAAAGTTGTCATGCTTATTGTCCTTTCATGTTGAGGGATCGCGAGGTCGCCCGAAGGCGGTAAGGACGCGGTTCTGATCCGGTCGATCAGGGCCGTGGTCGAACGGTCGTGTTCAAAAGGGATGCGCGCCACCCGGCCACCGGCGGCCTTGACCTCGGCGGCGCCGACGATCTGGTCTTCCTCGTAGTCGGCGCCCTTGACCAGGACATCGGGCGCAAGCGCGGTGATCAGCCGAAGGGGTGTCTCCTCGGCGAACAACACCACATAATCGACGCAGCCCAGGGCCGCCAGCACCCGGGCCCGGTCGGCCTCGCTGTTCAGCGGCCGCCCCGCTCCCTTGAGACCGCGCACCGAGGCGTCGGTGTTCAGCCCCACCACCAGGCAATCGGCGGTGCGCCGGGCTGCTTCCAGATAGCTGACATGGCCGGCGTGGAGGATATCGAAGCAGCCGTTGGTGAAGGCGATCCGGCTGCCCTGGTCCCGGATCAGGGCCAGTTCGGGCTGGAGCGTCTCCAGGGTCCGGATCTTGTCCCGGTCGGCGCTCACCCAGGCCCGGTCCCCGGCCGGATAGAAGCGGCTGCGCTGTTCGTTGACCAGGCGGTTGTCGAGCGCACAGCCGATCACCGTGGCCTCGGTCCCGGCGGATTGCAGCACCGTGCCGTCGGGCGCCACGATCAGCGAATGACCTCCCATGGCCATGGTGCCGGTCAGGCCGCAGCCGTTGACCGCCGCCACATAGACCTGATTCTCGATCGCCCGCGCCCGCACCAGGGCCTGCCAGTGATCGAGCCGGCTCTGCGGCCACTGGGCGGAGACCGCCAGCAGGCGGCTGCCGGCAAAAACCTGGCGCCGGGCCACCTCGGGAAAGCGGAGGTCGTAGCACACCAGCCCGGCCAGGGGACCATGCGGCGTCCGGATCGGGGGCGCGGCCGTGCCGCCCCGATAATACCGGTCCTCCTGCCAGAAGGCGAAGAGGTGCTGCTTGGCCAGCCGACCGATCCCCCCCTGCGGTCCCACCATAAAAAAGGTGTTGAACGGCAGCCCGCCGTCCTCGGCCAGTTCGGTCAGGGAGCCGCCCAGGTAGGCCCGGTGGCGGGCGGCAATCCGCTCCATGGCGGCCAGGATGGCCGGGGTTTGTCGCCCCAGTTCGAGGCTGCGCTGGTAATCGAAACCGGTGGCCCACATCTCGGGCAGGAGCACCAGGGTGCCGGGGCCGGGCAGATACCGGTCGATCAGGGTTGCCGCCTGGTCGATATTGCGTGCCACCTCGCCCAAGGCAACGGCAAACTGGACGCAGGCCACGGCCGGGAACAGCGAGGCCATCGTCATTCGTTCATCCTCTCCAGGGCTGCTTGCGCCAAGGTGCCGACGGTGGTCGGCTGGAACACGCCCTCCCAATAGAGCGTCAAGGGGGCCGTATCCGCAACCAGCCCGCGCAGGGTCGCCTCGGTGGCGGTCAGGTAGAGGTTGCCGGCGGCCAGGGCGGCGAGCCCGCGGGTGGCTGCATCCTCGGCATGGAGATAGGGCGGGATATCGGCCCCCGCTCCCTTTTCGATCAGCAGGCGCGGCCGGCAATCGCTCAACCGGGCCACGCCCCAGAGCAGGCCGCGCTGCAACAGGGGATGCTCGATGTAGTTGCCGTCCTGGCAGAGCTCCGCGCCGTCCTCGCGCATGTAGGAAATGAGCATGTGGACATACTCCTCGGCCAGCCCGGCGTGGCGACACATGGTCTCGGCCATGGACTCGGGCACGCCCCAGCCGATGCCGCCGGATTCGTCGTTGAGACTCCAGAGAAAACGGCGCATGACGATCCGCGCCTCCTCCATCGCCTCATCGGCCAGCCGGGCCACGGTCGCGCCCATGCCACTGACGGCCAGCCAGCGCAGACGCGCATCTTCCCGGCAGATCGCCGAAAAGAGGGTATTGATCGTTTCCTTGGCCGGATAGCGTTGCAGCGCCTCCAGCACGACGGCGAGGTCCCGGCCCTGCAACAGCGCCAGGACCTCGTGTTTGCTTTTTCGACTGCTCAAGTTGTCCCGCAACCTTTACTCGGCGGCGGGCGCCGGCATGGTAAAGACCCGTTTGCCCAGTTCCGCATCGATCATGAACAGGCCCGAGGAATTATCCTTGACCAGTTTCAATCTTTCGACAATCTCGCTGGCACTGGCCTCCTCTTCGACCTGCTCGCCGACGAACCACTGGAGGAAATTGTTGGAGGCGTGGTCTTTCTCGCTGATCGCCAGGTCGACCAGGTCGTTGATCAGACTGGTGACATGCTCCTCATGCTTGAGCACCGCCTCGAAGGCAGCCAGGGGCGAGGCCCAGGTGGATTCCGGTTTGGCGATGGCCTCCAGGGTCACTTTGCCGCCGCGTTCGTTGACAAAGTCATAAAATTTCATGCCATGCATCAGCTCCTCCTGGACCTGAACCCGCATCCAGGCGGCAAAACCCCTGAGACTGATCGACTGGAAATAGGCCTCCATCGACAAATAGAGGTAGGAGGAAAACATCTCCGCATTGATCTGATCGTTCAGCGCCTTCAGCATCTTCTTTTTCAGCATGGTGGTCTCCTTTGCGAGCCAAGGTATTCGGATGGGGTTTCTTGTTCCTGGGACAATGTCAGCCTTCACTATAAGCACAACCATGAGGAATTCCAGACTTTTCTGGAAAATTGTTGTTTTTTGCGGGCAAACCTGTTTCCCTAGGGAAACGATTGAAGGAGTGAATTATGCAGAAAACCGCTTGTATCACCGGCGCCACCTCCGGTTTCGGCAGGGCCTGCGCCGAGCGTTTTGCCGCCGAGGGCTGGCGGCTGATCGTCACCGGCCGGCGCACGGACCGACTCCAAGAATTGACGCGCCAATTGCGGGATACACCCGTCCATGCGGTGAAGCTCGACGTCCGCGAGCTCGGAGCGGTGGAGGCCATGGCCCGCGACCTGCCGGAAGGGTTCCGCGACATCGACGTCCTGGTCAACAACGCCGGCCTGGCCCTGGGGCTGCAAGGGGCCCATGAGACCGACCTCCGCGACTGGGAGATCATGATCGACACCAACATCAAGGGGCTGTGCACCCTGACCCGCTGCCTGCTGCCGGCCATGGTGGCGCGCAACCAGGGCCACATCATCAACATGGGCTCGATCGCCGGCACCTATCCCTATCCGGGCGGCAACGTCTACGGTGCCACCAAGGCCTTTGTCAAGCAGTTCTCCCGCAACCTGCTCACCGACCTGACGCACACCAAGATCCGGGTGACCAACATCGAGCCGGGTTTGGCGGAAAGCGAGTTCTCCCTTGTCCGCTTTCACGGCGACCAGGACAAGGCCGATGCCGTCTACCGGGGAACCCAGCCCCTGACCCCTGCGGACATCGCCGACATCGTCTACTGGGTGACCACCGTGCCGCCGCACGTCAACATCTGCACGGTCGAGGTCATGCCGGTCTGCCAAAGTTGCGGCCCCCTGGCCATCCATCGAGAAGTTTAAGCGCGGAGAAGCGAATGCGACGAGTTGTGATTACCGGCATGGGCATTGTCTCCCCCCTGGGCGACACCACGGCCGAGGTGCTGGCCTCCCTGCGGGAGAGCCGGTCGGGCATCCGTTCCCATGCGCCCTACCGCGAGATCGGGCTGCGCTCCCAGGTCGGCGGCTTCACCCGGGTGGACCTCAAGGAGCAGATCGACAAGAAAAACCTGCGCTTCATGGGCAACGCCGCCGCCTATGCCTCGATCGCCATGCAGCAGGCCATCGTCGATGCCGGATTGGGTGAGGAGGAGGTTTCCCACCCCCGCACCGGCCTGATCATCGGCTCCGGCGGCACCTCGGCCGAAAACGTGGTCGCCACCGCCGACACCATGCGGGAAAAAGGGTTAAAGCGGCTCTCGCCCTTCATGGTGCCCCGCACCATGAGCAGCACGGTCTCCGCCTGCCTGACCAGCGCTTTCCGCATCAAGGGACTCTGCTATTCGATCTCCTCGGCCTGCGCCACCGGTTCCCACTGCATCGGCGCGGCCATGGAGCAGATCCAGATGGGCAAGCAGGATGTGGTCTTTGCCGGCGGTTCCGACGAGGAACACTGGACCCAGACCGCCATGTTCGACGCCATGGGTGCCCTGTCCACCCGCTTCAACGACACCCCGGAGCGGGCCTCGCGGCCCTACGACCGCAACCGGGACGGCTTTGTCGTCGCCAACGGCGCCGGGCTGGTGGTGTTGGAGGAATACGAGCGGGCGAAAGGGCGCGGGGCGAAGATCTATGGCGAGGTGGTCGGCTACGGCGCCACCGCCGACGGCTCGGAGATGGTTACCCCCTCGGGCGAGGGCGCGGTGCGCTGCATCCGTCTGGCCTTGGCAACGATACCAGGGCCGATCGACTACATCAACGCCCACGGCACCTCCACCCCCATCGGCGACATCGTCGAACTGCGGGCCATCCGCGAGGTCTTCGGCGTGGACAACCCCCCGATCAGCTCGACCAAGTCCCTCTCCGGCCATTCCCTGGGCGCGGCCGGGGTGCACGAGGCCATCTATTCCCTGTTGATGCTGAACAACGGCTTCATTTGCGGTTCGGCCAATATCGAGGCCATGGACCCGGAGGCCGTGGGTCACAATATCGTCGAGACCAACCGCGATGCCAGCCTCACCACGGTGATGAGCAACAGCTACGGCTTCGGCGGCACCAATGCTTGTTTGATTTTCAGGAAGGTGGAGGGGATGAGACTGTAGGAGTCTAAGGGTATCTTCTGTTGTAACAATCAAGCATAGTCTCTGCGGGAGAGGCTTTCTTTTTTTTGCGTGCTCAAAGAAAAGAGCCCGTCGTGAGGCCTGCGCTACACCGGGACTTGGCCTGTTTCCTCCACCGCATAAACAAAAAAAGGGCAACGGTATTCCGTTGCCCTTTTCATTTTACTGCAATGAGCGCTTGCTTGCTCAGGCGTCTTTATCCTTGCGCTGAGAGTTGTCGTAGAGGGCGATGAAGTTGATCGGCTCCATCAAGAACGGCATGAAGCCGCCATCCACCGCCGCCTGACAGACGATCTGGCGGGTGAAGGGAAAGAGCATCAGGGGGCAGTCCACCGCCAGGACGCGGTCATGGTGTTCCTGAGGGATGTTCTTCATCAGGAAGACGGCGGCATGTTCGATCTCGACGATGAACATCACCGAGTCCTCGTTGTTCTTGTCCAGGATCTTGGCAGTGATGGCGATGGAGACCTCGCTGTGGTCGTCATCGAGCTTTTGGTTCTTCAACTGGAGGTTGAAATCCACCTTGGGGTCCTGATTGCGCGCCAGAAACACCTTGGGGGCATTGGGGCTCTCAAAGGAAAAATCCTTGATATACATCTTCTGCATGCGGAAAATCGGGATGTCCTGCTGCTCGGGGGTCTGCTCTGCCATGGTCTGTCCTTGTGGTGGAAGTCATTAAAAACCGGCGCCATTGAGCCGGGCCGGTCAGGTCATTCGATCGCCGGCATCCTACCAGGGGATAGTCCGGAAAGACAATCAAAAAACCGCTCAATCGCCGTTGAGGAACTGCTTCAAAAACATACCGGTGTAGGAACCGGGGGTGCGGGCGATGGCCTCCGGGGTGCCGGTGGCGATCACCCGCCCGCCGCCGCTGCCGCCCTCGGGACCGATGTCGATCACGTAATCGGCAGTCTTGATCACATCGAGGTTGTGCTCGATCACCACCACGGTATTGCCGCCGTCGACTAGCCGTCCCAAAACCCGCAGCAGGTGCTGAATGTCGGCCGGGTGGAGGCCGGTGGTCGGTTCGTCGAGGATGTAGAGGGTCCTGCCAGTAGAGCGGCGGCTCAGCTCCTTGGCCAGCTTGACCCGCTGGGCCTCGCCGCCGGAGAGGGTCACCGAGGACTGGCCCAGAGAGAGGTAGCCCAGGCCGACATCGACAATGGTTTGCAGCCGGCCGGCGATCGGCGGCACGTTCTGGAAGAAGGTCAGGGCCTCCTCCACGGTCATCTCCAGGATCTCGGCGATATTTTTGCCCTTGTAGCGGATATCGAGGGTCTCCTGATTGTAGCGTTTGCCCTGGCAGCGCTCGCAGGTGACGTAGATGTCGGGCAGGAAGTGCATGGCGATGCGGATGACGCCGTCGCCCTCGCAGGTCTCGCAGCGGCCGCCCTTGATGTTGAAACTGAAGCGGCCGGGCTGGTAGCCGCGGGCCCGCGATTCGGGCAGCCGGGCCAACAGCTCGCGGATCGGGGTCATCACCCCGGTATAGGTGGCCGGGTTGGAGCGCGGCGTGCGGCCGATCGGGCTCTGGTCGATGTCGATCACCTTGTCGAGCTGGTCCAGGCCGGCCAGCAGCTTGGGCCCCCGGGCAACCCCTTTGGGGTCGGCAAAGTACCGCTCGGCCTCGCGAAACAGGGTCTCGATCACCAGGGAACTCTTGCCCGAGCCCGACACCCCGGTGACGCAGGTCATTACCCTCAGCGGGAAGCGGACCGAAAGATTGTGTAAATTATTGATCCTGGCCCCCTGCACCTCAATACCGTGGTCCGGGATCGGCCGGCGCTGCGCCGGCACTTCGATCCGGAGCCGGCCCGAGAGGTAGCCGCCGGTCTGGGAGGCCTCGCAATCGAGCAGGCCGGGGACCGGACCGGAGTAAAGGATCTCGCCGCCATGGACGCCGGCGCCCGGCCCGATGTCGAGGACATGGTCGGCATGGGCGATGGTGTCCGAGTCGTGCTCGACCACGATCACGGTGTTGCCCAGGTCGCGGAGGTTGATCAGGGTCTTGATCAGTTTGTTGTTGTCGCGCTGGTGCAGGCCGATGCTCGGCTCGTCGAGGATATAGAGCACCCCGGCCAGGCCGGAGCCGATCTGGGAGGCCAGGCGGATGCGCTGGGCCTCGCCGCCGGAGAGCGTGCCCGCCTTGCGGTCCAGCGACAGATAGCCGAGCCCCACGCCGCGGAGGAAAAAGAGTCGCTCACGGATCTCCTTGAGGATGGGTTTGGCGATGAAGGCCTGACGGGGCTCGAAGTCGAGCGTCTCCAACTCCCGGATCAACTCTTCGATGGCCATGCGGCAGAGCTCGATGATCGACCAGCGGCCCACCCGTACCGCCAGGGCCTCGGGCTTGAGCCGGGCACCCTGACAGGCGGGGCAGCCCTGCTCGTTCATGAACCCTTCCACTTCCTCGCGCAGCCTGGCGGAACTGGTCTCGCGAAAGAGCCGGTTGAGGCGGGGGACAACGCCCTCGAAAGCGATCTGCGACACCAGGGTGCGGCGGCCCCGGCTGTGAACGAACTCCAGCTTGTCCCGGCCGGTGCCGTGGAGCAAGCCCTTTTTCGCTTTGGCCGGCAGGTCGGCAAAGGGGGTATTCGGATCAAACTGATAATGACGGGCGAAGGCATCGATCCACTGGTCGGCCTGGGCCGAGAGGCGCCGCCGGGTCCAAGGGACGATGGCGCCATCCAGCAAGGAGAGCGATTCGTCGGGCACAATCAGGTGCTCATCGATGAACTGATTGACCCCAAGCCCACTGCACGTTGAGCAGGCCCCTTGCGGATTATTGAAGGAAAACAACTGGGTGGAGAGCTCGGGCACCGAGATCCCGCACTGATGGCAGGCGGCGGACTCGCTGAACAGCACCTCCTCGCCGGTGTCCGGAAAAACGGCCACCATGACGCCGCTACCCAGGGCCACGGCGGTGCTCACCGACTCGTCCAGTCGCCTGCGGATCGAGTCCTTGATCACCAGGCGGTCGACCACTGCCTCGATGGAGTGGCGCTTGTTCTTGTCGAGGACGATCTCTTCGCCCAAGGGGCGGATCTCGCCGTCGACCCGCACCCGGACAAAACCCTCCTTGCGCAGCCGCTGGAAGATCTGCTCGTGCTGGCCCTTTTTCCCGATGACCAGGGGGGCCAGCAGCAGGACCTTCTCCCCCTCGGGCCGGCCGAGCAGGGATTCGAGCATGTCGTGCACCGACTGGGAGCGGATCGGCTGGCCGCACTGGGGGCAATGCGGCTGCCCGGCCCGGGCGAACAGCAGGCGGAGGTGGTCGTAGATCTCGGTGACCGTGCCCACGGTGGAGCGCGGATTTTTGCTGGTGGTCTTCTGTTCGATGGAGACCGCCGGCGACAGGCCCTCGAGGAGATCGACATCGGGTTTGTCCATCTGCCCCAGGAACTGGCGGGCATAGGTGGAGAGCGACTCCACGTAGCGCCGCTGGCCCTCGGCGTAGAGGGTGTCGAAGGCCAGGGTCGACTTGCCCGAACCGGACAGGCCGGTGAAGACGATCAGCTTGTTGCGCGGCAGATCGACCGAGATATTCTTCAGGTTGTGCATGCGCGCGCCGCGGATGCGCAGGTATTGCGGTTCCATTGTGCTCTGCTCTGGGGAGGAAACAGGCCGTCAACCGACACCGGCGACCATTCAACCGGCAAACCGGGGGCAGCCCGGCGGGACTCTGACAATTTCGTTTACCATGGCCCCGACCTATGGTAGATTGCCGCATACTTGTAGCCACGATCCCCCAACAATCAATACCGCAAAGATTTCGCCATGTATTTTCAGGACATCATCGCCACCTTGAACAGCTACTGGGCATCCGCGGGCTGTGTTGTCATGCAGCCCTATGACATGGAAGTCGGCGCCGGCACCTTTCACCCCGCCACCCTGCTCCGCGCCTTGGGCCCCGAGCCGTGGAAGGCGGCCTATGTCCAACCCTCCCGCCGCCCCACCGACGGCCGCTACGGCGAGAATCCCAACCGCTTGCAGCACTATTACCAGTACCAGGTGGTGATCAAGCCTTCGCCCAAGGATGTCCAGGCCATGTACCTGGAGAGCCTGGAACGATTCGGCCTCAACCTGTTGGAGCACGACATCCGGTTTGTCGAGGATGACTGGGAATCGCCGACTCTGGGCGCCTGGGGCCTGGGCTGGGAGGTCTGGTTGGACGGGATGGAGATCACTCAGTTCACCTATTTCCAGCAGGCCGGTTCCATCGATCTCAAACCGGTCACCGCCGAAATCACCTACGGCCTGGAGCGAATCGCCATGTATCTGCAGAAGGTGGACTCGGTTTATGACATCGCCTGGAACAAAGACGTCACCTACGGTGAAATCTTTCACCAGGCGGAAAAGGAATTCTCCGCCTTCAACTTCGAGGAGGCCAACGTCGCCGACCTCACCCAAGCCTTCGACAACTACGAACGGGAAGCCCTGAAGCTGGTGGAAAAGAATCTCATTCTGCCGGGCTACGACTATTGCCTCAAGTGCTCCCACACCTTCAACCTGCTTGACGCCCGCAAGGCCATCAGCGTGGCCGAACGCACCCGGTATATCGGCAGGATCCGCCATATAGCCCGCCAAGTGGCCCAGCGGTATGTCGAGTTGCGGGAGGCAATGGGCCACCCCCTGCTCAAAGCGACGGAGTAATCCTCGACGACAGACGGCGATAACATGGCGGATCGACGCGGAGAAAAACCGGAACGAAGCAAAAAACATCTGGCATCTCAGGATATTTTACGGTAGATAACCCCTCGGAATGCAGTTGAATGTCATGTCTTTTATCCCTTGCCCAAGCAAAACCGTTCGAGCATCTGTGGTTTGCATTTATCCCCCTCCCTCTTCTTTCGCCCCAGCTTTCGTCGAACGTCCTCTTTTTGCCTGCTGCACCGATATCCCCCCACTACTTTCCGCTGCATGAAAGGCCACTCTCATTCTCTCTTCGTTTCCAATGCCCCCGGGGTGACGATCACCTCCCTGCCCCCTGTTGCCCCCTGTCGGCACAACAAGATCGAAATGTTTGGAAGACGCGGCGAGAACCACCGAGAGGCATCCATGGCATGGCCATCGGCACAAAGAACACATGTTTTTCTAAGGGTTGTACCACACGATTACCTTCCGGTGCGCTGTGTCCACGGCACTGAAAAGGTATCCGTCGTATGAACCCGCATTCAAAAAATGGCCTGGAATCAGGTCAGAGTTAGGTCGTAGACACAAGGAGGAACGGCTATGGCAGAGGGAACGGTAAAGTGGTTCAATGATTCCAAGGGATTCGGCTTTATTCAGCAGGATGGCGGCAAAGATGTCTTTGTCCACTATTCCGCGATCCAGGGCCAAGGGTTCAAGTCCCTGAAAGAAGGGGATCGGGTGAAGTTCGAGGTCGTCAGTGGAGCGAAGGGCCCGGCCGCTGAAAACGTGACCAAGCTGTAAGCACTACCTGCTTTTTGCTCATACTCCACGTACGCGCCTCGCGAAGGCGTACGTGGAGTTTTCCTGTCCCCGGCACGGAACCCCCTGCCTTTTCCGCCTTTCTTCGGCCCATCCCTCTCAGCCCGCCTGCACAAATTGGAGGTAATCGGCGAACACCTCGGGGGCGAACGCCTGCAAATCCCGGCGGGCCGCAGTCGTTACCGTGTGATCCCGGCGATGCCGGCCCCACTCCGCCCGCCGGAGCAGGCCATAGATGCGGGCCGCCTTGGTCGCGGAGGCGATCTCCTGTTCCACCAGGGGCAACACCCCCTGGAAGAACCCATACACCGGCGCCATAGCGGCCCCGCGCTCGGCGATGACCGCCGCCAGCCGCTGGTTGCGAAGTGGATACGCGGCCATGCGTTCGGGATCGAGCAGCAGGGCGGCGGCATAGACCCCATTGGCGATCTCCCGCCGCCCCTGCAACCACAGGGCATCACCCAGATAGCCGTAGAGCAGACCCTCGGCGGGAACGGATTCGAGCAGACCACGCAACTGGTTCTCGGCGGTGAGATAGTCGCCCAACTGCAACGAGAGATAGCCGCGGCACAGATCCGGCGGCAGATAGTCGACCGCGCCCTGTGCCATCACTTCTCGCAGCCGCCTGAGCAGATTGGCGCGCAATTCGCGATCAACCGCACTGTCGCCAAAGGAAAATGCCCGCAACCGCTGCCAGAAAAAGGCAACCGCCGCCTCCCCCTCCATACCGGCCAAGGCCCGGAAGACCTGCTCCCAGTGGCTCACCGTTTGCAGACCGCTGGCGGCACCCTGGTGTTCGGGCAAGGCAGCGAGGACGCGGGCAAAGTGGTCCCGCGCCTGGGCAAAGGCGAGCCGGGCCAGACAGGCGTACCCGTTGCCGGTTTCTAATCGATCCCACTGGAACAGGTTGAGTTGCATGCACGTCGCGTCAAGGGCAAGACCATCGTCTCCCCGAAGATGGCCCGTTGTGACAACGCGAGCCGGGTTCCGTCAGGAGCGGGAACCGAGCCCAACGCCCCCCCGGCACGGTTCCGCTCAGGCGTCGAGCACTCGGACCGCACCCTGATCGGCCGAGGCGGCAAAGCGGGCATAGACCCGCAGGGCCTTTGAGACGACGCGATCCCGCTTGGGGGTGAAGGCCTCGGCTCCCCGCGCCTCCTCCTGGCGGCGGCGCGCGGCCAGCTCTTCGTCGCTGACCAGCAGCGAGATGGTCCGTTCCGGGATATTGATGTCGATGGCGTCCCCCTCCCGCACCAGGCCGATGGCGCCGCCGCTGGCTGCCTCGGGCGAGACGTGCCCGATGGACAACCCCGAGGTGCCGCCGGAGAAACGGCCATCGGTCACCAGGGCGCAGGCCGCGCCCAGATGACGGGACTTGAGATAGGAGGTGGGATAGAGCATCTCCTGCATGCCCGGCCCGCCCCTGGGGCCTTCGTAGAGGATAAAGACCACGTCGCCGGCCGCCACCGCACCGCCAAGGATGGCCTCGCAGGCCTCGTCCTGGGAATGGTAGACCTTGGCCGTGCCGGTGAAATGGAGGATGCCGGCGTCGACCCCGGCGGTCTTGACGATGCAGCCCTTCTCGGCGATGTTGCCATACAAGACAGCCAGGCCGCCGTCCCGGGAATAGGCGTGGTCGAGGTCGCGGATGCAGCCGGCGGCGCGGTCGGTGTCCAGTGCGGAATACAAGGTCTGCTGCGAACCCATCACCAGGTTGCGCACCCCGGCCGGGGCGCTGCGATAGAGGAGCCGGGCCGCATCGGTTGCCTCCAGCTCCATGATATCGTATTGCGCCAGGGCCTGGGCCAAGGTCAGGCCGTCCACCCGGTGGACGGTGGTGTCGAGCAGACCGCCGCGCGCCAGTTCGGCCAAAATGCCGAGGATGCCGCCGGCCCGGTTGACATCCTCCACGTGGTAGGACGAACTGGGCGCTACCTTGCAGAGGTTGGGCACCCGGCGCGAGAGTCCGTCGATGTCGGCCATGGTGAAATCGACCCCGGCCTCGTGGGCGATGGCAAGGATGTGGAGTACGGTGTTGGTCGAGCCGCCCATGGCGATGTCCAGGGCCATGGCGTTGGCGAAGGCGGCCTTGGTAGCGATCGATCGAGGCAGCACCGTGGCGTCGCCCCGATCGTACCAGGCCGCGCACAGGGCGACGATCCGTTCCGCCGCTTGGTCGAACAGCGCCAGCCGCGCCGCGTGGGTGGCGACCACGGTGCCGTTGCCCGCGAGCGCCATCCCCAGGGCCTCGTTGAGGCAGTTCATCGAGTTGGCGGTGAACATGCCGGAACAGGAACCGCAGGTCGGACAGGCCGAGCGTTCGACCTCGGCCACCTCGGCATCGCTCACCGCGCTGTCGCCGGCCATGATCATGGCGTCAATCAGGTCCAAGGCGCGGTTTCCGGCCCGCCCGGCCTCCATCGGCCCGCCGGAAACGAAAATCGCCGGGATGTTGAGCCGCATCGCCGCCATCAGCATGCCGGGGGTGATCTTGTCGCAGTTGGAAATGCAGACCATGGCGTCGGCCTTGTGGGCGTTGCACATGTATTCGACCGAATCGGCGATCAGTTCGCGGGAGGGCAGCGAGTAGAGCATGCCGTCGTGACCCATGGCAATGCCGTCGTCGATGGCGATGGTGTTGAATTCGGCGGCGAAGCAGCCCAAGGCCTCGATTTTCTGTTTGACCCGCTGGCCGATCTCATGGAGGTGGACATGGCCGGGCACGAACTGGGTGAACGAGTTGACCACCGCGATCACCGGCCGGCCGATCTGCTCTTCCCGCATGCCGTTGGCCCGCCAGAGGGCACGGGCACCCGCCATTCTCCTTCCTTCCGTTGTCGCCGCGCTCCGCAGTGGATTCGCCATTGTCTTCACCTCGATCCTATAAATGATTTTTTTCTTGTCTTTTCCCGCCAGGAAGCGATAGAACCTAAGAAAATGCCTTTGTCAATTCTATACTGGGATGCGTCATGAAACAACAGGAGATTAATTACTGGATTACCGCCATGCTGGCCAAGCACGCGCGGGTTTCCGATCTCAACATCACCGTGGGCAAGACCCTGCAGGTGGAAAGCGACGGCGTCCTGGTACCGGTCGATGTCACGCCGCCGGTGACGGAACTGACCCCGTTTCAGACCGAGGTCTTCGCCCTCAACCTGATCGGCGGCAACCGCCGTCTCCTGCGCGACCTGGTCACCAAGGGGTCCTGCGACCTCTCCTATTCCTTGGACGACAAGGTCCGTTTCCGGGTCAATATCTTCACGCAAAAGGGATACTATTCCTCGGTGCTGCGAAAACTGGAGACCAAGATCCCGTCGATCCAGGGATTCAACTTCCCCGAGGCCTTCGGCAAGATGGCCCGGGAGGTCAACGGCCTGATCCTGTTCACCGGCGCCACCGGTACCGGCAAGACCACCTCCATGGCCGCGATCCTCAACAAGATCAACGAGGAGCGCCCGGTGCACATCGTCACCCTGGAGGACCCGATCGAATACGTCCATCCCCATAAAAAGGCCACCTTCAACCAGCGGGAGATGGGCGACGACTTCGACACCTTTGCCAACGGCCTCCGCGCCGCCCTGCGCCAGGCGCCCAAGGTCATCCTCGTCGGCGAGATCCGCGACCGCGAGACCCTGGAGATCGCCCTGACCGCGTCGGAAACCGGCCATGTGGTCTTCTCCACCCTGCACACCATCGATGCCGGCCAGACCATCAACCGCATCCTCGGCATGTTCGAAACCGACGAGCAGCCCCAAGTGCGCAACCGCCTCGCCGACGCCATCCGCTGGGTGGTCAGCCAGCGGCTGCTGCCGAGGGTCGGCGGCGGCCGGGTGGCGGCCCTGGAAATCCTCTGCACCAGTCTGCGCATCAAGGATCTGATCCTCAACGGCGAGACCGAGGAAAAGACCTTCTACAACGTCATCCGCGACGGTTCGACCAAAGACATGCGCACCTTTGACCAGCACCTGCTGGAGTTATACGAAACCGGTCTGATCACCGAGGAATCGGCCATCCTCTACGCCTCGCACCGCAGCGAGATCAAGCGGGGCATGGACACGATCAAATCCGCCCGCGGCGAGCGGACCTCGACCATTGACGACCTGCGCATGGAGCAGGAGGAAGAAGATCCGTACAAACGCTGGTAAGCGAGCCCTGCCCCAGCCTGAACCGGAGTTGCGCCCCCTGTCGAATGGTCCCATCACCCCAGCCCCAACTGCTTGAGGAGTCCTCCCCATGCTGACCAACTGCCCCTTCTGCCAGCAACCGATCCCCTTGACCGACGACCAGATTGCCCGCCTGGAACAGGCCTTGGCGCAGCTCGCCCCCGGCAAGCTGCTGACCCTGAAATGCCCGCTCTGTCGCAACGCCATCTCCCTGGAGAAATCGGGACTCCCGCCCCAGAAGGCGACGGCCCTGGTGCAACCACCCCCGCCGCCGAACCTGGATTGGCTGCAGGCAGGTATCTTCCAGGCTGAAGACAAGGTGGAGGACGTACCCATGGCGCTCGTTCTCCACCAGGCGGATGAGCAGCGGCAGCGAATCGGCGAATCGCTGGAGGCCGTCGGTTATCAGGTCTTCATGTCCGATACGGTGGCCAACGCCCTGGAACGGATGCGTTTTGTCAACTTTTCCGCTGTCGTCTTCCAGGTCCCATTCGAGGGTTCGCTCGAACAATCCGTCTTCCACGCCCACATGCGCAAGCTGGCGATGGATCGAAGACGCTACATCTTCTATATCCTTATCGGCGAACAATTTCACACCTTGTACAATCTCGAGGCCCTGGCCTTCAGCGCCAACCTCACCGTCAACACCGGCGACCTCCGCCATCTCGACATTGTCCTGCGCAAGGCCATTCCGGCCTACGAGGAACTGTTCGGCCCCCTGCTCGAAGAACTGGGGGCCTACGGCAAACGTTGAGGACAGGAACCGCCGAAACCCGCCCCGCCCATGTACATTGCGATCGGGCTGATCGCGGGGGCGAGCTGATCCTGCCCCGGGTTGAACCGTGGCCGTCGGACACGACAGTGCCCCTCTGCCCGCGAGGTCAAGAAATACCGTTTTTCAACAGGAAACAGTTGTTTTTCAAAAAAAACTCTGGTAAATAATCTGTTCCCATTAACTAGAGTGAGGACGACTTCTTTCTCGCTCCATCAACCACTTACCAAAGACCATCACTGGTCACCACAGGAAACTCCATGACAAAAAACGGAACTCAACCCGCTTTTGCGGCAGACGACACCAGCTTTGAAGAGATGAGCTTTGCGGAATTGTTTGAGCAGGAAGACAACAACACCGTCATAAACGTCGGCGAGGTCGCGCTCGGGACCGTGGTCGGCCTGAGCAACGACGCCGCCCTGATCGACGTCGGCGACAAAGCGGAAAGCTATATCCCGCTCGCCGAATTCCGCCACGAAGACCCGGACCGGGTCATCAAAATCGGCGACCAATTTGAAGTCTTCATCGAAAAACGGAAGGATGAAGGCGGTCTGCTGCTTTCCCGCGAAAAAGCCATTGCCATCAAAGTCTGGGAACAGATTGCCACGATCCAGGAAGAAGACGGGACCATTGAGGGCCGTATCGATAATCGGGTTAAAGGTGGTATGTCCGTCGATATCGGCGTCCCCGCCTTCCTGCCTTATTCGCAGATCGACCTCCGGCCGGTCAAGGATCTGGACGGTCTTATCGGCCAGACCTTTGAGTTCAAGATCCTCAAGTTCAACCGCAAGCGCAACAACGTGGTCATTTCCCGGCGGGCGATTCTGGAGAATCAGCGGACCGCCCTGCGCGAGCAGATGCGCACCTCTCTCGAGGAAGGCCAGACCATCCGCGGCGCCATCACCAACATCACCGACTACGGCCTGTTCATTGACCTGGGCGGCATGGACGGCCTCTGCCACATCACCGACCTCTCCTGGGGCCGGGTGTCGCATCCGTCCAAGCTGTACACCGTCGGCGAGGAGATCGAGGTCAAGATCCTCAAATACGACAAGAACTCCGACCGGGTCTCCCTGGGCGTGAAACAACTCAAGACCGACCCCTGGGAACGGGTACCCGAACAGTATGCGCCGGGTTCCAGGGTCAAGGGTAAGGTCGTCTCCATCACCGATTACGGCGTGTTCGTGGAACTGGAAGAGGGCGTGGAAGGCCTGGTGCACATCTCCGAGATGAGCTGGTCGAAAAAACCGCGCCATCCGTCCAAGATCGTCGGCGTCGGCGAGGAGATCGAGGTTCAGGTGCTCAAGGTCGAAGCCGAGACCAAGCGCATCTCCCTGGGAATGAAGCAGTTGCTGCCCAACCCCTGGGATGTGGTTGAGGAGAGCTATCCGGTCGGCTCGGTCATTGAAGGCAAGATCAAGAACATCACCGACTTCGGTATCTTTATCGGGATCGAGGAAGGCATCGATGGCTTGATCCATGTCTCCGACCTGTCCTGGACCGAGCGGATCAAGCACCCCTCCGAGAAGTACGCCAAGGGTGAGACCATCCAGGCGGTCGTTCTCAAAATCGACAAGGAAAACGAGCGGTTCTCCCTCGGCGTCAAGCAGTTGGAGCCCGATCCCTGGCAGGCTGCGGCCAGCAACTACCCGATCGGCTCCACCGTGGAGGGCACCATCACCAACGTGACCGATTTCGGTGTCTTCGTCCAGTTGGAAGAGGGGATCGAGGGTCTGGTGCATGTGTCCGAGATCTCCAAGGATAAGGTCAAGACCCCGGTGGGGATGTTCAATGTCAACGACATCTTGAAGGCCATGGTCATCAATGTGTCCGCCGATGACCGCAAGATCGGACTTTCGGTGAAGGCCCTGCAGGAAAAGGAAGACAATAACGGCGCCATTCCCGAGGAATATCTCCAGAAGGCCCAGAGCGCGGCACCCTCCACCTTCGGCGACCTGCTGAAGGCAGCCGCCGGCGAGGACACCAACAAATAAGCGCCACTGCTCTTGTTTTGAGGAACCACAACGGGTGTTTCATCTGACCGCCCCTTCGGCACGGACACGATGAAACGCCCTTTCTCTTATTCCCGCGTTCAGGCGGTGCATCGCCTGACCACAACGCGGTCGGTTAACAAGGATACAGATCATGCTCAAGCGTGAATTGATCAATCAGGTCTCCGAGCAACTCGGCGACTATTACAAACAAGACATTGCCCAGGCTGTAGAAATTATTCTCGAAGAAATATCGCAGGCCTTGGCGGAAGAGCGCAGGGTCGAGATTCGGGGATTCGGCAGCTTTTCCGTGCGCACCCGCAGACCGCGGACAACGAAAAATCCGAAAACTGGAAAGATGATGAATATTCCCGCGCGCAAAACACTCCATTTCACCATGAGTAAATCGTTGAAGGAAGTGCTGATCGACGAAGTGGAATAACTGTTTTTTTCTGCAGGCTCAAGACCGGACCCGTTTGAGGGTTCGGTCTTTTTTATTTCCCGTGTTAGAAAGGGTGACTAAAATGGAGGGTACGCTGTTATAAAAAGGCGCTGATGTCTCCTTTGCCGACGCGCAGGATCTCGGGTTGCTCTGTCAAGAGCGAGATGACCGTGGAGGGTGCGGGAACGATCTCACCGCTGTCGATGATCAGGTCCACCTGTTTACCGAAGAGGCGGTCGACATCGTAGCAGGTGCAAACCGGCGCCTCCTCTTCCTCCAGGGTGGCGCTGGTGTTGAGCACCGGATTGTTCAAAGCCTCGATAATAGCCAGGCAGACCGGATGATCTGGGACCCGGATGCCGACGGTCTTCTGCTTGGTCAGCATGATTTTGGGCACCACCTTGGTCCCGGAGAGGACAAAGGTATAGGGACCGGGGAGGTTTTTCCGCATCAGCCGGTAGGCAGTGTTGCCAACATGCCCGTAATGGCTGATGTTGACCAGGGAGGCGCACATGAAGCTGAAGGGCTTGTCCTTGGGCCGCCTTTTGATCTGATACACCCGCTTGACGGCCTTTTGGTTGAAAATATCGCAGCCGATGCCGTACATGGTATCGGTCGGATAACAGATGACGCCACCATGCTGGAGGATCTCCACCGCTTGGGCGATCAACCGCGGCTGCGGATTGGAAGGGTTGATTGCAACAATTTTTGCCATAGAAAAAGCTATCCGGTGAAAGACGGAGGCGACCGGTTGCATGCGCCTGGTGAGCAGTTGCCGGTTGCTTGACGCGCAGCCCCTCCCCGGGAGGGGTCCACCACTTAAGCAGGAAAATCCGGCAAAATCCAGTGATTTCTGCGGCCATTGTCCCTGCCCGCTGCCGGCGCGACAAGCATCGTGCCTGAAAAAGTGGCTGCCTGGATGCACCGGAGCACGGGACGAAAACCATTTTACGGGTCGCCTGTTCCATTTTTTCCAGGAACATGCTACCTTATGCCTGCCGCGAGCCCATCCGGCAACCAACTACAATTCCGTTGAAATTGTAAAAGCATCGCCCGGATCCGGCATGACCGGGACCATGGCGGCCGTGACGATGGCACGAAGCCCCGCCGGCTCTCGTCCACGAAAAGAATCAGCGAGTACCATGCGACGGGACAACCGGGAAAAACAGCCCACCCGTTTTCACTCCAGTCAACAAGGAGACCATATGTTTCAGCAAGACATCCCCCTGGCCCTCACCTTTGACGATGTCCTCCTGGTGCCAGGCGCTTCCGAAGTCCTCCCATCGGAGGTGTCGCTCAAAACCCGCCTCACCGACACCATCGACCTACAGGCCCCGCTCTTGAGTGCCGCCATGGACACGGTCACCGAACACCAGACCGCCATTGCCATGGCCCGGGAAGGGGGTATCGGCATTATCCACAAGAACATGAGCATCGAGCTTCAGGCCAAGGAGGTGGAACGGGTCAAGAAGTCGGAGTCCGGGATGATCGCCGACCCGATCACTGTCTCTCCCTACCAGAGCGTGGCCGAGGTGCAGCAGATCATGCGCAATTACCGCATCTCCGGTCTGCCGGTGATCGACAACGACAAACTGGTGGGCATCGTCACCAACCGTGACCTCCGCTTCGTCTCCGACGACGGCCTCCGGGTCAACGACGTCATGACCAGCAAGAATCTGGTGACCGCACCGGTGGGCATCGACCTGCCCCACTGCAAGGCCTTGCTGCACGAGCACCGCATCGAGAAACTGCTGATCGTCGACGACAACGGCCGCCTCAAAGGTCTGATCACCATCAAGGATATCGAAAAGATCAAGCAGTACCCCAACGCGGCCAAGGATTCCATGGGCCGGCTGCTGGCCGGCGCGGCCTTGGGGGTCGGCGCCGAGCTGCTGCCACGGACCGAGGCCCTGGTCAAGGCCAAGGTCGACGTGGTGGTGCTCGACTCGGCCCACGGTCACTCCGCCGGTATCCTCCGGTCGCTGCAAGAGATCAAGGCCCACTTCCCCGACCTGCCGGTGATCGCCGGCAACATCGCCACCGGCGAGGCCACCGAGGCCCTGATCAAGGCCGGGGCCAGCGGGATCAAGGTCGGCGTCGGCCCGGGTTCGATCTGCACCACCCGAATTGTCGCCGGCGTGGGCGTGCCCCAGTTGACCGCCCTGCGCGACTGCGTCGAGGCCGCCTCCAAACACGGCATCCCGGTGATTGCCGACGGCGGCATCAAGTTCTCCGGCGACATCTGCAAGGCTATCGGCATTGGCGCCCATTCGGTGATGATCGGCTCGCTCTTCGCCGGCACCGACGAGACCCCGGGCGACACCTTCCTCTACCAGGGCCGGAAATACAAGGGCTACCGCGGCATGGGCTCCATCGGCGCCATGAAGGACGGCTCCGGCGACCGCTATTTCCAGGACAGCCAGAGCAGCAAGCTGGTGCCCGAGGGTATCGAAGGCAAGGTGCCCTACCGCGGCCCGATCTCGGAGATGATCTACCAACTGCTCGGCGGTCTGCGCTCGGGCATGGGCTACGCCGGCGCCGCCACCATCGAGGAACTGCACGAGAAGGCCCGTTTTGTCCAGATCTCCTCGGCCGGCCTGCGCGAATCGCACGTCCACGACGTCATCATCACCAAAGAGGCCCCGAACTACCGGACGGAAGGGCTCTAAGGGCATGTTCGCAAATAAACTGGACAAAATTGCGCTACCGATTCGGGTTAGATTTGGTTGTGGCGCCCAGCGCAAAACCGCAGGCGTAGTTGTGCTACGTCGAGGATTTTGCGCTGTAGCCGCAGCCAAAGATGGCCCGGATCGGAGATGCAAGAAGTTCAGGTTATTGGCGAACAGGCCCTAAGCCCGCCGCACCCCACTTGATCATGCACCCATAGGCAGCCATGTCCACACATACCCAGAAAATCATCATCCTCGATTTCGGCTCGCAGACCACCCAGTTGATCGCCCGCCGCATCCGCGAACAGAAGGTCTACAGCGAGATCCACCCCTATACCCTGGCCCTCGACAAACTGGCGGCCATGCAGCCCACCGGCATCGTCCTCTCCGGCGGCCCGGCCAGCGTCTACGACGACGACGCCCCGATCAGCGATCCCGGCCTCTACCAGCTCGGCGTGCCGGTGCTGGGCATCTGCTACGGCGCCCAGTTGATGACCGTGCAGTTGGGCGGCCGGGTGGAGAAGGCCGAAAAACGGGAATTCGGCAAGGCCCAACTGCACATCGAAGACACCGGCGGCCTGTTCGCCGGCATGGAGGTGGCCCCGGCCCACTACCAGGTGTGGATGAGCCACGGCGACCGCGTCGAGGAGTTGGCGCCGGGCTTCACGGTCACCGCCACCAGCGGCCACTCGCCCTATGCCGCCATCCGCCACGCGGACAAACCCTTTGTCGGCGTCCAGTTCCATCCCGAGGTCGCCCACACCCTGATCGGCACCGACATCCTGCGCAACTTCATCTTCGGCCTCTGCGGCTGCCGGCCCGACTGGACCATGCACTCGTTCATCGACGCCACCGTGACCGAGATCCGCGCCAAGGTCGGAACCGACCAGGTGATCTGCGCCCTGTCCGGCGGGGTCGACTCCTCGGTGGTGGCAGCCCTGGTCCACCGGGCCATCGGCGACCAACTGACCTGCATCCATGTCAACAACGGCCTGATGCGGACCGGCGAATCGGAGAGCGTGCTCCGCTTCTTCCGGGAAAAGACCCACCTCAACGTCATCGACGTCGACGCCTCCGAGTATTTTCTCTCCGCCCTGGCCGGGGTCAAGGATCCGGAGGAAAAACGCAAGCGGATCGGCTACGGCTTCATCGAGATCTTCGAGGCCGAGGCCAAAAAATTGGGTGCGGTCCGCTACCTGGCCCAGGGCACCCTCTATCCCGATGTGATCGAATCGGTGGTCTTCCGCGGCAAGGCGCCGATCAAGTCGCACCACAACGTCGGCGGCCTGCCCGAGCGGATGCAACTCGACCTCATCGAGCCCCTGCGCGAGCTGTTCAAGGACGAGGTCCGCGAACTGGGCCTGGAATTGGGCCTGCCCGAGGAGGCCATCTACCGTCAGCCCTTCCCCGGACCAGGGCTGGGCATCCGGATCATGGGCGAGGTCACGGCCGAGCGGCTGCGCATCCTCCGTCAGGCGGACGTGATCGTGCTGGAGGAGATGAAGGACGCCGGCTGGTACCGCAAGGTCTGGCAGTCCTTTGCCGTGCTGCTGCCGATCCAGACCGTGGGGGTCATGGGTGACGGCCGCACCTACGAGCATGTGATCGCGCTCAGGGCGGTGGACAGCAAGGACGCCATGACCGCCGACTGGTCGCGCCTGCCCTACGAACTCCTGGGCCAGATCTCCAACCGAATCATCAACGAGGTCCGCGGGGTCAACCGGGTGGTCTACGACATCTCCTCCAAGCCGCCGTCGACCATCGAATGGGAATAAACAGGGAGGCTCAAACCTTTTGGAATCCATTCAGCGCACAGATTGTTCCATGCTCAAAACAGCAATTTACGTCGACGCGGAAAACATCAAGATGAGCGGCGGCTACGGCATGCGCTATGATGTGCTTGTCGGGCTGGCCAACAGCAAGAACTCGGTGATGCTCAGGGCCAACTGCTATCTGGCCGAGGATTACGAGCGCACCCAGCGGGACCCGGAATACCGGCAGAAGGTCTATTCCTACCACAACATCCTGCGCAATTGCGGCTTCAAGATCATCAAGAAGTATGTTCGCCGCTTCAAGGACGAAGACGGCAACATCACCACCAAGGCCAACGCCGACATGGACCTGGCTATCGACGCCCTGCTCCAGGCCCGCAACCTCGACCGCATCATCCTGCTCACCGGCGACGGCGATTTCCTCCGGTTGATCATCGCCCTGCAGAACATGGGCTGCCGGGTGGAGGTGATCGGGTTCCACAATGTCAGCAAGGAATTGCGCGAGGTGGCCGATTCCTACATCTCCGGTTTCCTGGTGCCGGGGCTGCTGCCGATCGCCGGCAGTCACGGCGACAACGGCGAGCGCTGGCAGCGGGGCACGGTGGCCAATTTCAATCAGGAGCGGGGCTTCGGCTTTTTCCGCTACTACCGGTTGCAGGACAGCGTCCTTCAGTCGGAGACGGTCTTCTTCCACCTGTCGAAATCGACCCTGCCCTCGGATCATTTCTTCCAGGAACCGCACCGCATCTTCGAATTCCGGGTAGTGGAGAATCCGGCCAACAACAACCGTTCCGAGGCCTGGGACATCCGGCTGCTCAAGGAGGGCTGAGAGGATGACGCGCCCGGACGGCCTCCTGCTCGCCGGCGATCTCGGCGCCACCAAGACCACCCTGGCAGTGTACCAAGCGGCGGCCTGGCCCGGTCCGCCGCTCTCGCAACAGACCTTCCGCAACAGGGATTTTGCCGAGTTCGACCATCTGCTGGGAGAATTTTTGGCCACCGGCCAGCCAGTGCCGGCAACAATCTGCCTGGGCGTGGCCGGCCCGGTGCTGGCCAATGCGGTCCGGATGACCAACCTCGACTGGTCGATTACGGCTGCGGCCCTGCAAGCCCGGTTCGGCTTCCTTCGGGTCGACCTGATCAACGACCTGGTGGCCACCGCCGCCGGGATTCCGCACCTGGCGCCGGAGGACGTGCATTCCCTCAACCCAGGCGAACAGGCCGAGGACGCTGCCCTGGCGGTCCTGGCACCGGGGAGCGGCCTGGGCGAGGCCTTTCTGGTCCCGTACCGTGGCCGTTCGTTTCCCTGCCCGTCGGAGGGCGGCCACGCCAGCTTTGCCCCCAGGAATGCCGAGCAGAGCGAGCTGTTGGCCTTCATGCGCAGACGCCACGACCATGTCTCGGTGGAACAGGTCTGTTCCGGCCTGGCCATCCCCGAGCTGTTGACCTTTGTCGCCACCACCCAACCGACGCCGGACTGGCTCCAGGCCGAGCTGGATGAGGCCGTTGACCGGACGCCGGTGATTGTCCGGGCAGCGATCCAGGCCGTCCAGGGCGGACGGCCCTGCACCATCGCCGTGCACACCCTGAATCTTTTCCTCGACATCCTGGCCGACGAGGCCGCCAACCTGGCCCTCAAGACCCTGGCCCTGGGCGGTCTCTTTCTCGGCGGCGGCCTGGCGGCACGGTTGTTGCCGCTCATCGACGCGCAGCGGTTCATGGCCGTCTTTGCCCGGGGAACCTACCGGGAGATGCTCAGCCGCATCCCGGTGCGGGTGATCGCCAACCCGCAGACCGCCCTGCTGGGGGCGGCGGCCTACGGCATCGACGCCCTGCGGCATGACCCGGCGGTCTCATCCGACCGCGTCTGAGCCCCGATTTCCGGGCCATCCGACATCCCGAATCCGACCGCCATGTCCCTGTTTGCGATTTCCCAGATCCTGGTCGTCATCGCCATCGGCTTTGACCTGCTCTCTTTCCAGTTCAAGGAACGCCAGCGGATCATCGCCTGCCTGATCGTCTCCTGCCTGCTGATCGCCGTCCACTTTGCCCTCCTCGGCCACTGGACCGCCATGGGCCTGGGGGGACTGGCGGCGGTACGGTTCATCGCCAGTTACTGCACCACCTCGAAAAAGGTGATGGCGCTCTTTATCGCCGCCTCCCTGGTGATCGCGGCCACCACCTTCCACGGCGTCTTAAGCGTGCTCAGTTGCCTGGGCTCGATTTTCGGCACCATCGGCTCGTTTTGCAAGGAAGACAAACAGTTGCGCCAGGTGCTGCTGGTGGCCACCAGCCTGTGGCTGATCCACAATGTGCTGGCCGGCACCCCCACCGCCGTGCTCATGGAGGCCCTGTTCATCGGCAGCAACCTGCTGGGCTACTACCGCTATTATTATCGGCGGGCGGGCAAATCGGAGGGGCTGCTCTCACAGCAGACCAAGGAAGGGGACTGATCGGAGAACGGGGTCAGGTCTTGGCCGGCGCCGGCGGCAAGGCCTGGAGGCGGCGATAGATCTCCCGGCCGATCCAGGCGTCGGTGGCGGCATATTGAATCTGCTGCGGGGTGAGATCGGGATTGGCCCAGTTGGTGGTGCGTGCCGATTTGGAGATCCGGATGGAGCAGACCACGGCGGCCAGCCCCCGGAGACCGTGATTGCGGATGCCGCGGCGCCGGGCCATCCGCGCCAGGTCGACAAACCCGCCCGGATGAAAGGAGTGGAGTTCCTGCAGGCCTTTCAGATCGAAATCCAGACCCACCCCGGCCTTGACGATGGCCGGGGCCTCAAGGATGGCCAGGAGCGGGGCAGGCAGACCGGTCCGCTGCAATTGAAAGAGGAAGACCTCGTCTTCGGTCGCCAACTGGAGCAGGCTGGGGGCGAATTTCTGGCCTTTGCGGAACGCCGGCCGGGTCTCGGTATCGAACCCCAGCAGTTCGGCGCGCGCCAGGCGTCCTGCCACCGCCGCCACCTCGGCCGCGGATCGCACCTGCTGCACCGGTCCCTGCCAGCATCCCAGGGGAAGCTGGTTGATGGCCTCCTTGCTGAGCCGAGTCTGTGCCCCTTCGTTCACCGCCCCTCCGCCTGTCATGATTTCGCCAACTCTTCCCGGATGGCGCGGCCCAGCTTGACAATGGTATAGGGCTTTTTGATATAAAGCCCGACCCCGAGCCGCAGGGCCTCGGTGACCCGCTCGCTCTCGGAAAAACCGCTGGTGATGATCGCCCGTTGTCCCGGCGCAAACCGGAGAAACTGGCGATAGGTTTCGAGCCCGTCCATGCCGTTGGCCAGGATCATGTCCAACAACAGCAGATCAAACCGCCCCTGCCTGACCAGGGTCAGGGCCTCCTCCCCGCTGGCAGCGGTGGTGACCCGATACCCCAGTTCCTTGAGGATGGAAGAGGCGATTTCCCGCTGCTCCTCGACATCGTCAACCACCAGGATGTGCTCGCCGTTGCCCCGGTAGTCACCGAAAGAGGCGGTCTGCATGTGCTGCTGCACGATTTCCGAGGTCACCGGGAAATAGAGGGTGAAGGTGGTGCCGATCCCGACCGTGCTGTCGCAGTTGATGTAGCCCTGGTGATCCTTGACCGTGCCCCAGACCACGGCCATGCCGAGACCGGTGCCGCTTTTCCCCATCTTTTTGCTGGTATAAAAGGGCTCGAAGATCTTGCCGATATCCTCGGACTTGATGCCACTGCCCTCATCCGTCACCTCAAGCACCACATATTCCCCCTGACAGATGCGCTCGTAGAGCCGCAGCGAGTTGTCCACATACCGGTTTTCCGTCCGCAGCCGGATCGTGCCGCCATGATCCATGGATTCCGCCGCGTTGGTCACCAGATTCATGATCGTTTTGGTCAGATGCACCGGCGAACCAAGCAGGGTGAAGAGATCCCCGGCGCAGTCGGTTGCCACCTCGATGCCGGGATGGCGGAGTTTCAGCAGGCTGAACTCGGGACTGCCGAGGTACTCGCTGATCAGGGTGTTGAGATTGACCGGTTCCTTGACCGCAACCCCCCGCCGCGCCAGGGTGAGCAGGTCCTGGACAATGGCCGAGGCCTTCTCTCCCGATTCCTTGATGGTCTGGAGGGGTTTGTTCAGCGGACTGTCCTGGGGCAATTTCATCAGGAGGAAGTCGGGATAGCTGACGATCCCCGAAAGGATATTGTTGAGATCATGGGCCACGCCGCCGGCCAGGGTGCCGATCATCTCCAGTTTTTCCGCCCGGATCAGCCGTTCCTCGGCCCGTTGCCGCTCAAGCACCTCCTTTTTCAGCTCCGCGCCCCGCTGTTCGATGATTTTCTCCAGATTCTCCTGATGATGGGCCAGGGCGGCCTCGGCACTCCTGCGGACCAGGATCTCTCCGTTAAGGTTCGCCAAGGTCTGATCCAACTGGCCGATCATGACATTGAACGAATCGGTCAGGTCGGTGATTTCATCCGCCCGGGCCGGGCCGGCAGGCAGGCGTTGGCTGAAGTCACCGGCGCGGACGCCGCCGATGATCCGGAGGATGGCCTGGAGCCGGGCAATGATCAAGCGATGAAAGAGAACCGCGAGTGCCAGGGAGATGATCAGCAGCACCACTAGGGCGCCGACGGAACTGAGCTTCACGATCCGGAATAAAGGACGCAGGGTGTCGTCCAAGGATTGGTTGATGATGAACGACCAGTCGACCCGGCGCAAATGCTGGAACACGGTGAGGGTTTCTGTTGCCGTCAGTCGGTGGATAAATTCGCCCTGTTCCTGCGAGGCGATCCGCTGCCAAAACCCTCCCGGCACCTCGGCCGACAATGCCTCTTCGTTGTCCCTGGAGCTGGCCAGCACCTGCCGGTCATGGTCGCCCAGGAAGGCATAGCCGTATTGCTTGACTTTAAAATCCTTGAAAAACAATTCTTTAAAGGCGGCAAAATCCACCACCCCGCCGATCACGCCGACAACGGCGTCCTCCTTGGTGATCGGGGCGGTCATGACGAAAACCCGCCGGCCGGTTAATCGACTCCGGACAACCGGCGAGATAACGGCTTGCCCTTGCAGGGTTTCCTGAAAATAGGGCCGATCGGCGAGCTGGATCGGGGCCATCTTGTCCGACTCCGTCACCACCGAATGGACCTTGGCCTCACCGTCGCGACCGGCCAGGAAGATGCTTTCATAGAAAGGATACCCCCTGTGCAGGGTCGCCAGCAGTTGCTGTGCCCCTTGCAGGGCGCTGCGGCCATAGTAGCCCCCCTCGGTCAAAGCCTCGACAAACACCTCCTGCCGCGACCAGATATCGATGTCGTGGGTCCGGGCTTGCAGCCAATTGTCCAGCAGCTTGGCCGTGAGCTGAACCTCCCGTTGCAGCCGCTTGCTCAGTTCCTGCTGCACAACGGACCGGGCACTGAAATAGACAATGCCCAGAATCATCACCAAGCCGAGGGTGATGACCAGCAAGGCGGGAAGCAAAATTTTTTGCCGCAGTCCTGAGCGCATAGACGTTACCTGATGACCACGTCAGCCCGTTTGATCACGCCGTATGGAATCTGGATCCCCAGGTGTTCCGCGGTCCGCAGATTCAGTTGAATGCGGCCGTGGTCAGTGGGCTTGACCGTAAAATCAGCGGGCTTTTTGCCGGCGAGCAGTTCCCGGGCGATCTGTCCGGCGGCGTGCCCCTGTTCCCTCATGGAGACGCTGACGCCGCAGAGCACGCCCGATTGGGCGGCGCTGTCATACAAACCGACCGTGGCCAGATGGTACTGTTCGTTGATCATCCCGACCAGTTCCTGCTCGGGCACCTTGGTCGGATCGGTGGCGCTGCGGGCGATGGTGCGGACCACATAGAGGGCGATGGCGTCGACCCGGCTATGATACCGTTCGAGCGCCGCGTGCCAGGCCTCCAGGGTCACCGGTTGTTCGTAGGCCACCACGGTCACCGGCAGGGTGAGGGTCTTGAAGTAGGCGATCAGGGGATCGGTGGTCTCCGACCTGTCAGCCAGGACCAGCAGATTTTTGACGTCCGGCCGGATTTTCCGCAACAGCTCGATGCTCTCCACCACGTTGGGCCGCTCCAGCACGCCGGTGACATTGGCCGCCGGAAAGCCGTACTGGGCCGGTTCGCCGTTAACGCCGCTGAAGACGAACCAGGGCGGCCCCGGCGCGCCGGCATAGTCCCGGGCAAAGTACTGCTGGGCGTTGTCGTCCATGGCGATCACCACCTGGGGCTCGAATTCGGCGACGATGCGCTTGGCCTCCTGCCCCGCCGCCCGCTTCCATTCCTCCGAGGTGTTGCGCTTGGTGTCCATGTGAAAATAACGAAACTGACACTCGACCCCGGCCAACGCCTCCTCGATCCCCTTGGTCATCTCCACCACGTGTTGCTGGTCTTGGTGGTAGCTGTGGACGACCAATATCCTTGGGACTGCGGCCTGAGAAGCGGCGACCGCCAGAAATGAAACGACGATGAAAAAAAAGAGAATCCGGCGCCTGGTCCGGCTCTGACCGCCATGGTGCATGGCACCCCTCCGATGCTCTCCGGTCCCGGAACGGGATCGGTGGACGAAAACAGTTCTGTCTCTTTTTTATGCTCTCACAGAAACCCAATGATTGCAACTTCTCCAGAGGAAAATAAATAAATCGCCCCCTCTCGCGTGCAGACCTCCGGAGACCAGGCTAGCTGCGATTTTCTCTCCCGGTCATGAGAAAAAGCCTTTCTTTGTCCCCTCTTTTTTTCTATCCTGAAAGGTAGTAACTATTCTTAGGATGTTCCGCCATCTGTTCCCCCCAGCCTTGGAGCGCCCCCTTGAAACCGACAGATATCGAGGACCCGGAATACTTCCACAAGGTGATTGACTGCCAATTCGCCTGCCCGGCCCACACCCAGGTGCCGGAATATATCCGCCTGATCAGCGAAAAACGCTACACCGACGCCTACATGATCAACTGGGTGTCCAATGTCTTTCCCGGCGTTCTCGGCCGGGTCTGCGACCGCCCCTGCGAACCGGCCTGCCGCCGGGGCCGGGTGGAAAAGGAACCGGTGGCCATCTGCCGCTTGAAACGGGTCTGCGCCGACAACCGCGACCTCGGGGTGACGGCGCGTTTTCCCGCGATTCCCCGAGAAAAAAATGGCAAGAAAATCGCTCTGATCGGCGCCGGCCCCGCCTCCCTGACCGTGGCCCGGGATCTGATGCCGCTCGGCTACGAGGTCGACCTCTTTGACGAGCAGGAAAAAGGGGGCGGTTTCATGCGCAGCCAGTTACCTTCCTTCCGCCTGCCGGAAGCGGTCCTGGCCACCGAGGTCAACTACATCCTCGACATGGGGGTGACCACCCATTTCAATCACCGGGTCGAGAGCATGCGGGCCCTGCTCGCCCGGGGATACGATGCCATTTTTGTCGGCACCGGCGCCCCGCGCGGCCGCGACCTCCCCGACCTGCCCGGTCGCCAGGAGGGGGACGAGTGGATTCACGTCGGCATCGACTGGCTGGCCGGGGTCATCTTCGGCCATGTCACCGCGATCGGCAAGCGGGTGCTGGTGCTTGGCGGCGGCAACACCGCCATGGACTGCTGCCGGACCGCCCGGCGGATAGGCGGGGAAGATGTGCGGGTGGTGGTGCGCAGTCCGCAGGCGGAAATGAAGGCCTCGCCCTGGGAGATCGAGGAGGCCCTGCACGAGGATGTGCCGATTATCGACAACCATGTCCCGCTGGAGTTCGTCATCGAGGACGGCCGGCTGGCCGGCATGCGGTTTGACCGGGTTACGCCCGTCTATGACGGTCAGGGCAACCGCCGTTTACAATCCACCAACGAACCGCCGGTCTTCATGGCCTGCGACGAGGTCCTGCTGGCGGTCGGCCAGCTCAACGCCTTCCCCTGGATCGAGCCGGACACCGGCATTGAATTCGACGGCCAGGGCTTGCCGGTGCTCAATCCCCACACCTTCCAATCCTCCCTGCCCCAGGTCTTTTTCGGCGGCGACGCCGCCTTCGGCCCGCGCAACATCATCACCGCCGTGGCCCACGGCCATGAGGCGGCCATCTCCATCGATCTCCTCTGCCGGGGCAAATCCCTCCTGGAGCGGCCGGCGCCCCTGGTCAATCTGGCCGGACAGCAGATGGGCGTGCACGACTGGCTCTACCATAACCAGGTCGAGGAAATCGAACGCCAGGCGGTGCCCATGCTGGCCAAGGCCAAGACCCTCAAGGACCGGTTGCTGGAGGTGGAACTCGGTTTCGACCGGAAAATCGGCCATGACGAAGCGCTCCGGTGCCTCAACTGCGATGTGCAGACCGTCTTTCACCTTGACCTGTGCATCGAGTGCGATGCCTGCGTCGACGTCTGCCCGGAGAGCTGCATCAACTTTATCGCCAACGGTCCCGAGGAGGAGCTGCGCACCCGGCTCAAGGCGCCGGCAACGGACCGGAACCAGAGCCTCTATGTCTCCGGACCGCTGCCCACCGGCCGGGTGATGGTCAAGGACGAGAACGTCTGCCTGCACTGCTCCCTCTGTGCCGAGCGCTGTCCGACCTCGGCCTGGGAGATGCAGAAATTCCTTTACGATTCAGCACTGGCGGGACAACCATGAAGCAACTGGAAGGCGTCAACGATTTTGTCATCCGTTTTGCCACGGTCAACGGCTCCGGCTCGGCCAGCGCCAACAACCTGTTCGCCAAGGCGGTCTTCCGCATGGGCGTGCCGGTCAGCCCGAAGAACATCTTTCCCTCCAATATCCAGGGGTTGCCCACCTGGTACGAGGTACGGGTCAACGAACAGGGGTATGTGGGGCGGCGGGGCGATGTCGACCTGGTGGTGGCGATCAACGGCCAGACCCTGCGCCAGGATTACGACGGCCTCGCTCCCGGCGGTTATTTTGTCCACGATTCCTCCAAGCCCCTGCCCGAGACCTTTCAGCGCGACGACGTGGTGGTGATCGGCATCCCCATGACCACGCTCTGCGTCCAGGCCTTTGACAATGTCAAGATGCGGCCCCTGCTGAAGAACATCATCTATGTCGGCGCCCTGGCCTCGCTGCTCGACATGGAACTCCAGGTGCTCATCGATTCCCTGCGCAAGCAGTTCCGCAAGAATCCCCAACTGGCCGAACCGAACATCCAGGCCCTGGAGCTGGGCTACGCCTACGCCGGCGAACATTTCCCCGACGTGTGCAAGCTCACGGTGCACCGCAGCGACCGGGTGGGCGACGCCATCATGATGGCCGGCAACAACGCCACCGCCTTGGGCGCCCTCTACGCCGGCGCCACCGTGGTCGGTTGGTACCCGATCACCCCCTCCACCTCGATCATCGAGGCTTTCGGCCACTATGCCGAGCAATTCCGGACCGAACCGGACACCGGCACCATCAAGGCGGCCATTGTCCAAGCCGAGGACGAACTGGCCGCCATCGGCATTGTCATCGGGGCCGCCTGGAACGGAGCCCGCGCCTTCACCGCCACCTCGGGACCGGGCGTCTCCTTGATGGCCGAGTTCCTCGGCCTTGCCTACTTCGCCGAGATCCCGGCGGTGCTGATCAATGTCCAGCGGGTGGGGCCTTCCACCGGCATGCCGACGCGGACCCAGCAATCCGACCTCCTGGCCTGCGCCTACGCCTCCCACGGCGACACCAAGCATCCGCTCCTCTTCCCCTGCGACCCCAAGGAGTGCTTCGAAATGACCGCCGACGCCTTTGACCTGGCGGACCGGCTGCAAACCCCGGTGATCGTGATGTCCGATCTCGACCTGGGGATGAACGACCACTACGGCCCGCCGCTGACCTGGGACCCTGAACGACGCTACGACCGGGGCAAGGTGATGGACGCCGCCCAACTCGACGCCCTGACCGCCACCTGGGGCCGCTACCGCGACATCGACGGCGACGGCATCTGCTTTCGCACCTATCCCGGCACCCATCCCGACAAGGGAGTCTACTTCACCCGGGGCACCTCCCGCGACGAGTATTCGGCCTATAACGAGGACGGCACCATCTATACCCGCAACATGGAACGGCTGCGGCTGAAATGGGAGACCACCAAGAGGCTGCTGCCCCTGGCCCGGATCAAGATCACCAATGCCCAGGCCCGACTGGGGGTGGTTTTCTACGGCAGCACCGCCCCCTCTGCCTACGAGGCCCTCGACATCCTCCGCCACCGGGGCATCGCCCTCAACAGCATGCGCATCCGCGCCTTCCCCTTCCAGCAGGAGGTGCTCGATTTCATCCAGGCCCACGAACTGGTGCTGGTCATCGAGCAGAACCGGGACGGCCAGATGCGTACCCTGCTGATCAACGAGGGCGGCCTGCCGCCGGCCAAACTGATCACCGTCAGCAGCTACGACGGTCTGCCCGTGGCCAGCCGTTTTCTCACCCGGGCCCTGGAGCACGCGTTGGCCGAACGCGGCATCATTCTGCCCCAACCCGCTCCCGGCCAAGGAGGTGCCCAATGACCTTTTTCCGCCCCACCTTCCGTCATCCCGAATTGCCGCCCAACGCCGCCGGCTACCACCGCCGCGACTACGAGGGCGGCATCTCCACCCTCTGCGCCGGCTGCGGCCACGACTCGATCTGCAACGCCATCGTCCAGGCCTGCTTCGAGCTGGCCCTGCCGCCGCACCGGATCGCCAAGATGTCCGGCATCGGCTGCTCCTCCAAGAGTCCGGCCTATTTCCTCGGCAGATCGCACGGCTTCAACGCGGTGCACGGCCGCATGCCCGCCATCGCCACCGGCGCCAACATGGCCAACCGCGACCTGATCTACCTCGGCGTCTCCGGCGACGGCGACACCGCCTCCATCGGCATGGGCCAGTTCGTCCACGCGGTTCGCCGCAACCTCAACATGCTCTACATTGTCATGAACAACGGCTGCTACGGCCTGACCAAGGGCCAATACTCGGCCACCGCCGACAAGGGCTCCAAGGGCAAGAAGGGCGGGGTTAACGAGCTGGAATCCATCGACCTCTGCGAACTGGCCATCCAACTGGGGGCCGGCTTCGTGGCCCGCAGCTTTTCCGGCGACAAGCAGCAACTGGTGCCGCTGATCAAGGCCGGGCTGTCGCACCAGGGGATGGCGTTCATCGACGTGATCTCGCCCTGCGTCACCTTCAACAACAACCCGGAGTCGACCAAAAGCTACCACTGGGTGCGCGAGCACAGCGAGGCCACCAACACCTTCGATTTTGTGCCCTTCCGCCAGACCATCACCACCGACTACGCCGACGACACCGTCCAAGATGTGGTCCTGCACGACAACTCGGTCATCCACCTGCACAAGCACCACGATGCCCCGGATATCACCGACCGCCGCCAGGCCATCGACAACCTGGAGGATCACAAGGCCCAGGGGGTGATCCTCACCGGCGTTTTGTACGTCAACCCGGACTCCACCGACACCCACGAGATCCTCCACACCTGCGAGCGGCCGCTCAACAGCCTGACCGAGGAAGATTTGTGTCCGGGAAGCGCGGCTTTGGAAAAAATCAATGCGAACCACCGGTAACCCCCCTCTGACGTGAACGATTATGCCGCCTTGTTTTCGGGCATTGTCTGTGCCGGCATCGGCGGCGAATTGTTCGTTCGCGGCGCAGTCGGGCTTGCCCATTGGGCCCGTATTTCCCCGGGAATCATCGGCGCGATTGTGGCCGCATTTGCCACCTCGAGCCCTGAGTTGTCGGTATCGGTCAGCTCCGCCCTGGCCGGCACGCCGCAAATCGCCCTCGGCGACGCCCTAGGCAGCAATATTGTCAATGTCGCCCTGATTCTAGCGCTTGCCCTGGTCATTTCCGGCATCCAATGTCCACGTGACAGCATCAAGCGCGATTTTCCCATTGCTGCGCTGCTCCCCCTCGGCACCGGCCTTCTCTTGTTCGATGGCGAACTTTCCCGATTCGACGGCGTACTGATGCTGGGCTTGTTTGCAATGTGGCTCATCCTTGCCACAATCGAGGCCCGAAAACAGCGCAGCGCCACGGACAAAGTGCTCGGAGAGCATCGGCGAGGACTGGTCATCTGTTCCTGCGCCGGCGGCTTGGCGCTTCTGGTTCTGGCCGGTAATTTGATCGTCGCGAGCGCCAAGGGAATTGCCCTGTCCTTCGGCATGGATTATTTCCTAATCGGGGTGACGGTGGTGGCAATCGGCACCTCCACGCCCGAGCTGGCGACAACAGTCATCGCCAAGCTCCGCGGTCACGACGAGGTTGGCCTGGGGACCATTCTGGGCAGCAACATCTTCAACGGACTGTTCATTGTCCCGGTAGCAGCCATCATCAATCCGATCACCGTTGTTGCCCGCCACGAGGTCACCCTCTCCTTGGCCCTTGGATTCGCCGCCGTCGCGCTCATCTATCCTCCCCACACGGGTTTGATCCATCGATCGAGAGGGGTTCTGTTGCTCCTGCTCTACAGCATCTACTTGTTCACCGTTCTTTTCGTCCGGAGTTAACCGTGTCCATTCACCCTGTCGGGCACAACGAATCTTTCTCTTTTTTATTTTCGTGATTCATCTTCTTGCGTACAATGATGATACCAACCATCGAAACCCAATTTGCCAGTCCCTCATCGCCATGAATATCCCTACCCCTTCCGCTCGACAGTCGCATCCCATCCCGCGACAAAAAACGCATCGTTTTTCCCCTCGCCTCATCTCACTGGGGAAACTACTCCTCGCTCCCTGCGCGATGCTGCTCGTCCTCGTCCTTGCCGGATGCGCAGAGCAGCCCGCGAGAATCACCCAACCGGCCGGCAGCAAACCGGACACGATCACCTCGGCAAACCGGTCAACAACCCGTGCCTGTGTCGGCCCCTACCGCGCCAAGCAGATCAGCGGCGATTTTGCCGGCTACGCCCGCCTGGAGCAATTCGTCGATCAGATGGTGCAGAAACACGGTTTCGAGCGCGAATAC
>Ga0074193_1000740_pt1 | contig 49380 bp, 66 predicted proteins | sample EPASupsiteHSE605_FD_64523 | JGI IMG/M metagenome (GOLD analysis project Ga0074193, IMG submission 64523) | Bioremediated contaminated groundwater from EPA Superfund site, New Mexico - Sample HSE6-05 | ecosystem: Environmental > Aquatic > Deep subsurface > Groundwater > Contaminated ...
GGGTGGCGGGTTGAGGGGGGCGAGGGGCCCGCGGGGCGGGGGGGGGGGGGGCGCCGCGGGGGGGTTTTTTTTTTTTTTTTTCCAAAAAAAAAAAAAAAAAAAAAAAAAAAAAAAAAAAGGAAGAAAGAGAAACCAAAAAAGAAGCCTGAGTAGTAGGCTCTCCGTCGGTGAGCCGACCACGTAGGCGCTTCGAGCGGAGCACGAGCTGGCGTAGCCAGCGTCAGGTCCGTTCACGAGTGTCAACTCCCCCCGTCTGGGGTAGTCTACAAGTATACAGTATACAAGAGAGCTTACGAGAGACTTACACGCGCTTACGAGTGTAAGTAGCTGAATTTGCTCGCTTTCTTTGCTATTGACATCTCGAAGTGTAAGTCTTATTGTATGTCTGTATGCTTCGCATACAGCGTAAGTTCTACTAGCTTCGGCTAGCCAAACGAAGGGAGGTGATTCTTTTGAAGCTTTCAATTCAGGAGCAAATTACTAATTTAGATGCGGAGCAGAAGAAGGAATTGATTGCGCGGCTTAAGCTGCTCTCTATCGATCTTCTCGTGGAGCGGTTTGAAAAGGCGATTCAAGTGGCCCGCGCAAGTGAAGCTCGGGCGATTGAGGCTGAGGCGCAGGTCGCAGTTTTGAAGGAGCTACTTATAGAGTTCCATCGTTAGTTGGAATGAGAGAGGCTTTTTCAGCTATCGAACAAGCCTCTCTCTGCTCAAAGGAGCAAAAGAATGGGAGAAATTGAGGTAGTTAAGAATTCCGTCGGAGATTGGGAGTTTCGTGATGGTGAGCGCGTCCTAATGTGCATTGCCGAGATTTCGGATGATGTACTGACCAACTTCTTTATCCATGTTCCAGGGGATTGTCCGATCTTCCATAGTGCATATGAGAAAGATCCTGGCGCATGGGAGCTTATTGTTCCTCATAGTAATCCTGGCATCTAGTTGTAGCTGGCTCTCCAAGCGAGCCCAGCGTGCGGAGCACGCAATGTTTGGATTGGAAAGAGGATGAGTAATAAGAACAAGAAAGCAAACAGTGAGCCTATGGCTTGTTTCGACCCACGTGCACTTAAGCAAAGCGCCGTGGTTGAGGCGCGAATTGACATCCGCGTACTCGCTCGAATTGCGGAAGGGATGGCACGAGAGAATTTCCGCTTTTCCACAAAAAGCGAAATGATTCGAAACAGTTTGCTATTCCTTCACGACGTTTTGGTGCAAAATGGCCTAATCGAACGTTTCGAAACTATTTCAAACGAGGAAGCTGTTGAGATACTCGGAAGGATGGGGATTTATGAGATAAATCGAAGCGGACGGAACCAGCCAACCCTCTGTCGGCAAATTTCCATCGACCGCACGGCAGAGATGTCGGGCTTTGCCGACTTTAATCCGACTGGGGAAAAATGGGACGTTTTGGCAAGAGAAGTTGCAAGGCGAGAAGGACGGCGAATCCCAGATGGTGTTGAAAATGGCGAGCCCTTTTGGCTCCTTGCAGATGGTTCGAGGTCATTTGAGTATCCCGAACATGTCGAGCCTTGCTCACCAACGGTTCGAATTGAAGAGGATGTTCAGATTTTCGAGCCGATTCGAGGACGTGGTTCAGACAAGGAACGAAACCAAATTGAGAAAGCCGTTCGAGTCGACCGCCAAGAGCAAAGAACAAAAGAACAAAAGGAGAAGTTAGGTAGCTTTACTGAGGAGCTTAGAAAGAAACAGGTTGGCAATGTTGAACTTGTTGAAGAAACCTTCAACATGAAGGAGTTTACGAAGAAAGAAGCCGAGAAACGCGAACGCCTTCGGGCTTTCGCTCGACCGCCAGCGCGGACGGAGTCCGAGTCCGAGTCCGAGTCGAATTAAGGAGATAACATGTCAATAACAATTAGGTTTACACGGCCATTATTCCGACATCCGTCAGGCGAAAGCATCCAACAACCTGATTTTATTACCAAACTAAAGAGCCTCAAAAAAATCCAACCAGGAGAATATTGCGCCAAGGATATTTCCATCGGCGATAAAACCTTAGCCGAGTTGGAACGAATCGGGGAAATCCGTCCTATGTGGGACGTAATACAGGGTATGAATTATGTGGATGGAGATATCCATCTGGCTTAATATCGGTCAGATGGGCCGGAAACGCAGGATGAGTAGTAAAAAGAGCTTATGGCTTGTTCAGAAGTCGAACAAGCCTCTTTACAACGCGACAACGCAAAGCGTTGCCTGGCGAATAAGCACTAAACACAAACAAGAAAGAGGTATTAAGATGGAACCCACAAAGAAGAAAGAAACCGTCCTTCTCATTTCTCCAAGACTCTTCCTCGCGCTGGCCTTCCCGCAGGCAAAATTCGTCGAAGACCAACTCGACGCGAACGCCTATCGGCTTTTCGAGCCAATTGTTCGTGCTCAGCTTCAACCTGGCCTTCGAAAGATTAACCGAGTAGTTACACATTGAAAGGGATGCTGGGACTGAAGAAGAAGGAGACAACGCTATGTTATACCGCGCTAAGATCTATCGTTTTACAAAACAAAATGGAGTAGTAAGTTATCCAATAGTAGGTTCTTCTGTTCGCCGAATCGCTTTGTGGACCACGCCTCCGTTTGATGCTTATCCGCCTTATTGTTTGGAGATTTACCATGACGAGCAGGAGGAAGTCGTCGAAGAAGAAAGGAGCCGAGAATGAGCCTTGAACCTTGTCCATTTTGTGGTCTTTGGGTAAATTATGATTCCGAAACCGACCACTTCGCCTCACATGGATGTCATCCAGCATCCGAAAAGCTTCTCGAAGCGCGCCGTCGGACCTTCGCGACGAAAACCTACATTCAACTCTTCGAATGTCCCTTCTGCGGCTCCGAACGAACCGACCTCGAACATGATGGGCCGTGGTTCGCCTTCTGTCACGATTGCGATGCGAGCGGGCCGCAGGCCGAGTCTCCCGAAGAAGCCGCAGACAAATGGAACCGTGCGATTCGAAAGGCGTTCGAAAAAGGAGAATAAAATGCCTCGATTCATCGACAACGGAGATGGAACAATCTCCGATACTAAAACAGGCCTTCTTTGGCAAAAGTCTGATGACGAAGTACGAAGAACCTGGCACGTAGCCAAAGAATATGCAGAGACTCTAACGCTGGCCGAGCACTCAGATTGGAGGCTTCCTACAATCGAAGAACTTATAGGAATCATAGATTATAAATGCTATGATCCTGCCTGTGCTTCAATATTCACGTGCCGCTCGAGCCATTACTGGTCGGGCAGTACCTGCGCGGGCTATACTTACTACGCGTGGGCCGTGCATTTCTACGTTGGCTACGTGTACGCCTACGATAAGACTTTCAATGACTTCTATGTTCGGTGTGTGCGCGAAGAGGAGTCTTCCTCATGTCAATCCTAAGCTTCATTACCACCTCATCCTCCACCCGGCTCCGCGAAAAGCGCCTAAACGAAGAACTTCTCCGTCTTCGCACCCTCTGCGGCTTGCTTGAAGACGACCGTGAAGTTGAGGCCCTCTTCTTGGAACTAGCCGAGCTTCGCCTTCAACTCACCGCGCTTCAACAACAAGTCCGAGCGCTTAGAGAAGGAAAAAACTGATGGAGCTAACCCTTCTTTTCCCCACTCTGCTTCTACTTCTCAGTACGATTGCCTTTGTTCAGCGTTCTTGGTTTTTCACCCTTATAGTTCTTCTTTGTTTCTTATTCTGGGGGATAAATAAATGAGCTTAGAATGTTATGATGGCAACAAGTTTGACACAATTAGCCAGGCCATAGAAGCCTACATCGATGGAGCAGATTATGAAAGAGGTGCTGTTGAGACGGCACAGAGCACCGCAAATAACGCAGGTAAGTGCTTGGGCAATTTAGTCCAACTGCTAGTTGAGAAAGGTGTCCTTACGAAGAAAGAAGTTGAGGACAAGGTGCTTGTCGGATTATATTTATAATATTCTAAACAAGGCTTGTTCGATAACTGAACAAGCCTATCGCTTAAGGAGGAGGAAAGAATGTTAAACGGAACCAACCCAAACAACCCCAAATACCAACGTCGAATAAGCCGTGATCCCTCTTTCGACTGGGAAAATCGTCTTCGCCGCTTGGCCGAAATTTGCGTCTCTTTCGAGCCGCAAAGCGAAGCTTTGCTAGGCACACAGGTGTCAAAAACAAGGGTCTATTCAGCAGCCCGAACAATCTGTAGGATATCTCACGAACACGAGAGAAGGAGGACTCAATGAAAGCCACTATTCTTTCTATCCGCCGAGAAAGCGTCTGGTTCGTTTCCGATCTCGATGATCCTGAAAACATTATTGGCTCAGACTGTAACATCTACGCCCTTAAAGAATGTGGAAATGGTTTCCTTCAAATCGAAGGCTTTCGGCTTTCCGGACCTTATGCTGTCGCAACTTGTCCTTTTTGTATTTTCGGTGCTCAAATTATCTAATCCTATTCAGCAAAGCGGTCTGTTCAACTTTCAAACGAGCCGCTTTCAAAACGCACTGCCCGTGAATTTTTCTCTTGACAGCATTCTCGCACTATGCTATTCTCATAATCACGATGGTAAAAGGCTCCAACGCAACGTGCGTCGAGCTGAAATCCATCTAACCGCGGGAAACCGCAAAATTGAAGGAGACGAAAGATGAGTACGCAGGACGTAAAAGTAACCTGTTCCAAGCGCTATGTTACGAAGGAAATTGATGGGAAACAAACCAAGGTCCTCGAAAACATGCCCAAAATCGAGGGGAAGGTTTCCTACAACATTCCGCAGTCCATGTCCGAAGCTACCGAACAGCTTGGCGAAGCTGTGGCTCTCAGCCTACTCCAGCAGAAACTCGTGATCTTCGTTCAGGACACCTGGCGCCGTCTGGTAGCAAACGGCGAAACTCCCGAAAGTGCCACAACGAAAGCTGCCACTTCGAAGCCCGGCGTTGCAACTCCTCGTGTGACGGTTGACCCCAAAGAGGCATATTTGGCTCAGTTGAAGGCCATGTCTCCCGAAGAGCGAAAGGCCAAGATCAAAGAGCTTCAGGCCCTCGCTGCGGCCCTGTAGGCGTTCCGCCTACTAACGAAAGAGCCCAGGGCGCGCGAAAGGCCCTGGGTTTCTTTGAACCTGGAGGTGAACAAGAATGTGTAGTTGTGGCGGAGTTCAAGAAATCTTAGATTTTCGGCGAAAGCTCGAAATGCGATTTGGTCCTGCTACTACGTGGCAGAAAGGCTCAGAGCCGCTTCGTCTCCTAATTTCGTTCAAAGAGACGAAGAAGGATTGCATAGGAGGCTCGAAGGCTTATGGTAATTAATCAAACCCCAAGCGACTGGCATCGAACAGGACGGCGAACAGGAATCCAATTGGCTTATCCATTTGAGGAAAAGCGCCTTCTCCGCTGGAACCCTCCCTTCCTCATCCAGCCTAAACTCGATGGCGAACGATGTCGCGTCGTGATCGACTCTGAAGGAGTCGTTCGGATGTTTTCGAGCGAAGCAAACCTTATCGAAAGTGTTCCCCACATCCAAGGCGCATTCGAGGCCCTTTCCGAGCGCCTTTCCCTTCGCTCGGTCGAACTCGATGGCGAACTTTACTGTCACGGGCTTCCGCTCGAAACCATCCACTCAATTGTTTCTCGGAAAGTTGATTTGCACCCCGAGTTCGAATCCATCCAATTTCACTGCTTTGACTTGGTTGACGAAGACCATCCACAAATTCAACGACAAACCCGACTTCTCGATTTCTTCTCCAGTGTCTCCGTCCTCACTTATGAGCTTTCTCTTGTTCCTTTCCAAATTGTCTACAAACAAAGTGCTGTACTAGCTCAACTTGACTGGGCTCTCGAAGAGGGCTACGAGGGAATCATCGTGCGGCACATTGATGCGCCCTACGTGCGTCGGCGCTCAACCTTTATGATGAAGTTTAAACCGAAGAAGGAGGACATTTATGAAATCATCGCTGTAACAGAAGAACTCTCTCAGCATGGCGAGCCAAAAGCCCGCCTGGGCGCCCTTATTTGCCGTGCACAAGAAGGTGAAGAAACCTTCCGCGTCGGTACAGGTTATTCTGCTGAAGAGCGGGCCGAGCTTTGGACGAAGCGAGTTTTGTTGCCTGGTAAGCGAGTCCGGGTGAAATACCAACATCTGACAAGTGCCCGCGGAGTTCCGAGAAGCGCGGTTTTTGCTGAGATCCTATAATCAAGGAGGAAAGAAATGCCTATAACAAAACAAGAGGATTGGCAGAAGTGGGTAGAGGCAAACCAAGACCCATATGGCGCTACCTGTATTAATGTGGCACGACAGGTGATGAAGATCTTGGATGAGGAACAAGAATTTGATCCGCACGTTATTATTTGTCGTGCTGATGAGGAAACAAATACTGGTGGGATAACTGGCTTTATGGCCGGAGCTGTGGCCCAAATGGTGTCCCAATGTCATAGTCGTGGTGAGGAATTCCGTAAAGCATGGAATAAAAACATTGGTGGAGACACAAGGCAAGAAGAATCAGAAGGTGTCCTTAATCCTGCCATATTAATTATTACCGAGTAGTCTTCATCCACTCTGCTGCGGTGGCGGAAGCAACATACCCTAGGGAAAGATCCTAGGGCCTATAGGGAGACGCACTCCAAAGGACGCCCCCCAACAAGACACGCCAGCCTCTGTCGGGAATTGAGGGAGTTTGGAAGTTATAAACGGACTGGCTAAAACTTCCAAAATTGAGGGTTCGAATCCCTCCCGCAGCACTACTTCAGACAATAGGCTTGTTCGATTCTTGAACAAGCCAAACAAAGAAGGAGAACAAAGATGCCCATCTCAGCCGAACAAAAAAACGGTCTGCTTCAAAACTCCTCCGCCATGCTACTCATGTCAAAGGCTATCCTCGACGATGCCCAATCCAACAAGAAGACCCGAGAAGAAGCCCTCGCTATGATCGCCGCCTCAATCTCAATGCTTAACATAACGCTTGCTTCTCTCACTCAAGCCGTCGTAAGCAATATGGAAGAGACGCTTGTTTTGTCGGCGAAGCAGATGCCGCCGAATCTGGCACGGCCCAGCTAAGTCGGTCTGTTCAACTTTCAAACAAGCCTTCGTGCGAAGCATGAGAAAGGAGCCCAACATGCAAGCAACTGTTTATAGGGACGATTTCCAGTCCTTAATAACAGCACTCACAAATAATGGCTATATTATCACAAATATTGAAACTCTTCCTCCAGATAAGCATAACATGTTTACCTACTCGATCACTTATGAAAAACCCACAAAAAAAGGAGAGTCAAAATGACACGCCCCGCGTGTCCCAAGCGAAACGTCTGGATCGTTAACCGCTCCACCCACGACTTCTCCGACGCGGAACGGTTTGGCTCGTTGCGTTACCTAAGCGAAGGCTTGCTCCGGAAGCGAAACATAGCCTTCATGGTGCGGAAGTTTGAAAAAGCCCTCATGTGTTCACACGCGGAGGATTTTCTTCTTCCCACCTCCCTAACCATCATGTGTATGATCGCAGCAGTTTGCTTCGTCCGTCGGCATGGACGACTAAACTTGCTGCTTTTTGAGGATGGAAAATACAAGGCCCGGTCGATTGTTTTCGACTCGGAGGAAAAAGGAGACAAGAATGAAGCTGATTAAATGTGGCGCAATTTCCGTCGCAGGAGTAAAATTTCATTGCGATGTGGCCTTACTACGCACCATGAAACCCGGCCACTTAGTCCAGCTCATACGAGAGCCTGAAAACAAATTTGATCCTCATGCGATTGCCCTCTCTTACGACGGAAAGGAAATCGGCTACATTCCCGCAAAACTCTCCATCCACTTCTCTCCGCTTCTCGATAGCGGACAGCAATTCACTGGAGCAATTCGAAAGGTCTCTCCTGAGAAGCTGGAAATTATCATGGAACTCCTGTTTATCTCAAACAAGGAAGACGACTAATGGAACTTCATCCCTCTCTTCAAATAATTGATAGCAGTAAATTGCAGGACTACGTAACCTGCCCTCGTATGTTCTTTTATCGTCACGTTCTCGGTTGGCGCCCGGAGGGGGCTCAATTCGATCTGATTTTCGGAGAAGCCATGCACGCGGCGCTCGAAACCCTCTACCGCTTCGGCTTTGGAAACGCCTACGGCCCCGAACACACTCGAACCGTTCGTGATTTGGCCTACGCTCGATTCCTTGAAGTCTACCGCGCTTCGTTCAGTGAAGAAACCGACGATGATCACCTCGCAAAAAATCCCTTCTCCGCTGCGGAAGCAATCGAAGGCTATTGCTCCGAGTATCAAAGTGACTTCGACCGATATGAGGCTCTCACTATTGAAAACCAACCCTGCGTCGAAGTCTCAGGATTCGTTCCAATTTCCAACTCTCAGCGCCTCTATTTCCGACAAGACGCGATCCTTCGAGACAAGTCTAACCAGAAGCTTTTCTGCCTCGAACACAAGACCGCCTCCCGCGGAGGCCGCATTTGGGCCGCACAATGGGACCTTTCAATTCAGGTCGGAACCTACGTCCATGCCCTCTACTCCATGTTCGATCGGAATGAGGTCTGGGGAGCGCGCGTGAACGGGCTGATTTTCCTCAAACGCTCGCAAGAATTTGAAAGAGTTCCTTGCGAGAAAACGTATCCGCAGATGCAAGTCTGGCATGAAATGGTGAAGTATTGGTGCCATCGTCTGCAAGACAACCTTTACGGCTTGTCTGGGCTGTATGAGATCGAAAGTTCTAGGGATGTTATGGGACTTTTCCCTCTTGACCCTCTCAACTGCACTAAGTGGAACCGGGTCTGCTCCTATCACGACTTCTGCACGAGCTGGCCTAATCCGCTCCAACGATGCGACGAAGTCCCATTAGGATTTGTGCAAGAATACTGGGACCCACGGGACCGAGCAAAGAAGGAACAGTGTGCATTGAAGACAGGCAACGAATAGCCTCGTTCAATAACTGAACAGACCAAACAACGAAGAGGAGTAAAAATGCCGCCCGATCAATCTCCTTCCAACCTCGCCGCTCTTGGCGCGTTCCACCGCGAGGTCGCTCAGCTCGACAAGATCTACGCTTCCGACACCCGCGGCGACACCTTCCGCGGAATCATCGTCGGAGCCCAAGGAAGTGGCAAAACGTCCCTTGCCGCGACTTCGCCCGCCCTTGTTCACATCGATTCGTTCGACCCTGGTGGAACCCTCGTTCTTGAGGATGAGATCAAAGCTGGACGAGTAAAAGCCGACACTAGGTTCGAGGTCGACTCCCTCGACAATCCAGTCGCCTTCAACGCCTTCGACGCCTCGCTCAAGCGTCGAATCGACACTGGTTATTTCAACTACATTAACACCTATTTCCTCGACTCCCTCACGACACTTGGAGTCGCCGCCTTGAACCTCGTAATCAACGAAAGGATAAAGAAAGGAAAGCACCTAAGCGAAACGCCGCAGAAGGACGACTGGATGCCGCAGATGACCAAAATAAAGAAGGTCATTCAGAAGGTAGCCTCCCTCCCCTGCAATGTAATCATCACAGCTCACCTACAGATGAAGGAGGACAAAGTAACCGAACAGTTTCACAACCAGCTTCTCGTAACAGGCAATCTGCAACAACTCATTCCGATCCTCTTCGGAGAAGTCTATGTAATCGTTACGAAGGACTCTCCAGAAGGAACCAAGCGCGCCCTACTCACCCAGCCGTGGGGTGAATTCTCCAAGATTGCAAAAACGCGACTTGGTCGCAAAGGAAAGCTCGAACAGTTTGAGCCGCCAAACATTGCGTCCCTTTTAAAAAAAGCAGGAAAGCCCTACGAGGATCGGATTCCAGTGAAGGAAGGAGAGTAACTAACCATGGCAAAACGAACCCAAACATCAACAAGGAGATCAACTCGGTGGAAGCGAGATATGGAAATAATTGGTTGCCAAGGAATGCAGCTAAAATCGCAGAGGATTTTTGGCGAAAGGTTAAAAGAGGAAGGACAACAGATTGCTGGATTTGGCTTGGTTGTAAAATCATAGGGGATATGGACATGTTAGGATAAATGGGAAATGTGTAATGGCCCACAGATTCTCCTATGCACATACCTATGACGAGATTCCAGACGATCGGCAAATCAACCATATTTGCCATAACCCTTCTTGTGTAAACCCGGCGCATCTATATTGTGGCACCCAAAGCCAAAATGTAAAGGACTCTTACAATTCTGGACGACGATTGTCAATAGCAGAATACCAACAGAAGAATAAAGGAGAAACAAATGACTGAATTCGATACAGAAGCCACCGGAAACGACCTCCTCAGCGATTTCGCAAACGCCGGCGCCTCCACCGACGACGATGACGTCGTGGACATGTCCTTCGATGACGTTTATGAAGAAACCGTTCATCCGACCGGAACCGAAGTCAAGCTCCGCTGCATCGGTGCCTCCAAGGGCGTGGACAAGAACGAAGCCGACTATTGGAAGCTCCGTTACGAGGACGTGAACGACCCGCACGTCAAGCAGATTAGCGTCTTCATCGGCTTCCCGAAGAAAGGTGTTCACGACGTTCGCCAAGTGAACAACAAGAAGAAAAGTTTCATGGAATGGAAACAAGCCCATGGCCTCCCGTTGAACGAACCCGTCGCCCTCTCCCAGTGCATCGGCCTTGAAGCCTGGGCGATTCTCCGCCAGACTGAAAGCGAACAGTACGGTTTGCAGAACGATGTGAAGCGATGGATTCTTCCTTCGAAGCAAACTGGGTTCTAAGTCGAACGGCTTGTTCAACTTCTAAACAAGCCTAACAAAGAGTGGTCCGCCTGAAAGGGCGGGCCGCCGCTTAACTCGGTGTTAGGTCGCAAGGAAAGGAGAACGAGATGTCCGTACCATATAAATGCCCAGCCTGCGACGGTTTCGGTGTCCTGTGAATGCCTGAACAGATCAAACTGGGTGGGAGCGCATTGGAGTATGTCGCTGAGCACGATGTTAGTTGTCCTGCATGTCACGGCACTGGAATTGTCTGGGATATGGAAGCAAACTTACTAGGAGAAAACAAACATGCCCAACAATCATGATTCCTACTACATGCACCTCGCAAATGAGGTCGCCTCCCGAAGTAAATGTCTTTCTCGAAAAGTCGGTGCGGTCCTCATCCGAGACGACTCGATCTTAGCAACAGGCTTCAACGGTCCTCCTCGCAAGGCGCTTCATTGTAACTACAAATGCCCTCGGCAAGTAGCCGGCTTTGCTTCAGGCGAAGGCCTCCACCTTTGCCCAGCCACTCATGCTGAAGCGAATGTTATTGCTCAGGCTGCAGCAAATGGTGTCTCAACAAAAGGAGCCACCCTATACTTAACAGGCGGTATAATGCCTTGCAAGTCTTGCGTCTCTCTCTTAGTCAACGCTTGCATCTTCGATGTAGTCTGTGACTCTCTTGTTGCCTACGATGAACTCAGCATTCGTCTGATGCTTGAGACAGGACTAACTGTACGAAAACCCAAGGAGTAGTCATACATGAAAACAATGCCTGACCTTTACTCACTATCCCTAGAAGAACTTCTAATTCTCCGAGATAAGTGTAAGGAAAACTATAAAGTTCTCAAAATACAATACAAGCAAACCGCTCCAAGAAGTTCCAAACGTAAAGCTGCCTATTTACGCTTACGTGAAAACGGCCTAATAAAAGGCACACTAGACCGCGCAATCGGTTGCCGTAAGAGTGCTATAATAAGCCTTCGAAAACGCTTACTTAATCAGGCGCTTAAGGAGAATTAACGAATGTCCTATCCATCAATCAAACCACGCCTCTCGGTTGAAATAACCGAAGCTCAGGACGATGCTCTTAAACGCCTAATTCCCTATGCGCTGAAGTCTCCTCTTGTCCGGGCCATGCTGGACACGCTCATTAGGTTGCTTGAGAAGAACCATGAGACCCGTCATAACATCATAACCTTCATCATCAGCGGTGAGTTGGACATTGCGAAGGCAACGCTGTCGCAAGTCGTAGGAGAGGAGTCTTCCTTATGAGCAAACTCGCCCAGTTAAAACCCAGCTTTTCCGAACTCGACCGGGAAGCGAGGCTTGCTCTGATCCTCACCATCCGTGCTTCTCGACGGATTTCGAAGCGATCGCCTCCAGTCGAACGCAAACCGCGAGCTGCCTCGACACGAGCGAAGAAGCAACCAACACTAACCCCCGAACTTGCTGCTGAACTCCTGGCATTGCTCGGAGAAGAAGGAGACACTGAATGAAAATAATAAGTTGTGAGGAATATACCTACGAGTATATAATCACCGATGCTTCGGAATATAATACATTCCGTCGGCATTCCGCTGAGGGCTGGGAGCAACTCCTTGGTGATTCTTGGGAGCCTGAATATGAGCCTATAGAACTTGAAGCAGCCTATCAGGAATTTAAGAGGAAGGAAAACGAATGACCCCAAACCCAACCGAGTCCAAATCCGTCTCCTACGGCCCCTATCAACTAACCTTCTCCATGCTTCCAACTGGCCTGATTGAACCTGGCGAACGCTTCCGAAAAGTCTACGAAGACGGAGGTGAGCTTGAGAATTCGATCCGGGAGCACGGAGTGCTCCAAAATCTCCTCGTCTACGCGCGTCCAAATCAGCCCTACCTACTTCTCGCTGGAGGCCGAAGGCTTCATTATGCTACGAAAGTCGGACTCGAAAGCGTCCCCGTTCTCATCTCAACCCGCGAACTAAGTGACCTTGAAATCCGAACCCTCGAACTGGTCGAGAACATGCACCGTAGGTCGCTAGCCTACGAAGAAGACCTCGCCCTGAAGTGCGAAATTCACCGCCTGCAGCAGCAAATTCACGGGGAGGCTGTCGGAGGTGGAACTGGAAACGAGAAGCGTGGCTGGGGATTGCAAGACACCGCCAACATGCTTGGCGTTTCAAAAGCCACTCTCAGCACGGACATTAAACTTGCTAAGGCCATGGAAAGCTTTCCTGAGCTTCGTGGCCTGAAGGACAAGAAGCAAGCGGCAAAGGTTCTCGACAGCCTTGTAAAGAACTACGTCCAGGAAGAGAAGGCCAATGAATACCGACAAAAGATGTCATCAGACGAAGGGCCTAAAACGAAGCTTTGTGCCTCTTATATTGTCGGCGACTTCTTTGACCGTGTTGGTGAGCTGCCTGCTGGTGCTTTTGATTTTGTGGAGGTTGACCCATTTTATGGAATAGAACTTCTTGATCTTTATGTGAAACGAGCCAATGGTGCTTGCGTTTATCAGAAGGAAAACTACACCGACGTCCCCAAACCTGTCTACGAGTGGTACATTCGCCAGACGCTTAAAGAATGCTACCGAGTAATGTCTGACAATAGTTGGGGAATTTGTTGGTTTGCTATGGAGCCTTGGTTTGAAACAACTTTCCAGGCAATCAAAGACGCCGGCTTCTTTTGTCGCCGTGTTCCTGGCTTTTGGATTCAACCAAGTGGTGCTGGTTACAATGTTAATCTTCTCCTTACGAACTCCATTGATTCCTTCTTTTATTTCCGAAAAGGTCAGCTTCCGTTGAATCAGCCCGGCACTTCGAACGCCTTCCTCTGCGGACACGTGCCGACGAGTCAAAAAATTCACCCAACCGAACGCCCTGTCGAACTCTACGAGCAAATCCTTCCAACCTTCATCGGCCCAAACTCCCGAATGTTCGTTCCGTTCGTCGGCTCTGGCAACCAACTTCTCGCCGCAGCGAATCTCCAGATCAACGCGATCGGTTTCGACCTTTGTGAGGATTATCGAAACGGCTTTATAGTTCGTGTGCAGGAAGGGGAGTTTGGCCATTATAAATCTTTCAAACAGTAGGAGTCTTCGATGCGAATAGTAATAGGAATAGTATTCCTCTTAGGAGTATTTGACTGTATAGGACGTGTGCGAAACTTCTATTATGACGACTATCCAATAGTTATCACACGACAAAGGGATATTATAAACTTTTGGTTAAATTTAGGTGTGACCGCTGTAATTGGCTATTGCTTTTGGTCCTTATAGGAGTTCAAAATGCTTAACACAATTATCGAAACCTGCCCACTTTGTGGTCACTGGCTTGACAAACACGGCAAATGTCCAAATTGTGGCTATTGTGAGAGCTGTTAGGAGGCTTTATGCCTGAGGCACAAATTGATCTTTTTTATTCTAATCCTCTCATCCCATCCTGTCGAAACTGCGGCGCCTTATTGCTTCGTTGGGGTTGGTATGAGTCGGAAAGCGAACCTGTCGAATACTGGTACTGTCCCAAATGTGACATTGCTGGACGCGAACCTTGTATTCAAGTTTTTCCAACTAGAAAAGGAGCAACTAATGAACATAGATGATCCACATAAGAAACTATATAAAATAACCTTTTCTGCTGCCTTATGGTGCGATGCTTTTGGTCGTCATATAAATAGACCAAATGAAGGAGAAATGTTTCGCACAGAAGTGGTGTCTCACGAGATTTACATAGCATCCGCCAATCTTGTGTCCTTATCTCAGTTTTTATATCGGGCCAATATACAACCAGATAAAATTGAAACTATTTCATATGGTATCTTTTTATGTTAAAAGGAAAAGAGCATGAGAATCATTAACCAGTATTACGACATTATCACTCCGTTGTATCGTAATGAAATCCTACAAACCCTTGAAAGCATTGGTCGAACCTGCTATAAAAGTGAAGATCGTATTACACCGACATCAGCCGAGCAGTTTGTCGAACGTATTATTTCAAACGGACATCATTCTGTTCTTGAGCATGTCAACCTATCTGTTCGTTTCGTTACCGATAGGGGCGTTACTCATGAGCTTGTTCGGCACAGGCTCTGTGCCTTCTCGCAGGAATCCACCCGATATTGCGACTACAAGGGCGAGGTTACTTTCATCCGACCTGTCTGGTGTGAGCCTTCTATTGTTGGCATATATGACGAGGAAAAAATCTACGCTGAGTTTGATGATACTACTTACGAGTTTGTTCGCGGATTGAGCCAGGCCGCACGACGATACCAAGAACTTCGAGAACTTGGCTGGATTCCTGAAAAAGCCCGAGTTGTTCTTCCAAATGCACTTAGGACGGAGATTGTCTGTACAACAAACATTCGAGAATGGCGACATATCCTTTCACTTCGTTGCTCAAACAAGGCGCATCCGCAGATTCGCGCCCTCATGCGAGACCTACTCTCTGAGTTGCAAGAAGAGCTTCCTATTCTTTTCTCCGACATTGAAGGAGGCGCGGATGAATAAAGAGCAGAAGTGTGTGGAGGAGTTTCATAAAACCTTCAACCTACCGATCCGAATCATACCAGACATACCACCATTGTCTAGGTGCTCCTTGCGACTTAATCTAATTGAGGAGGAGCTAGAAGAACTACGGGATGCGATTATAAAAAACGATCTTATTTCCGCGGCTGACGCCCTTGGTGACCTTCTTTATGTTGTCTATGGAGCGGGGTTAGAATTCGGTATCGACCTCGAACCGGTCTTTGCTGAAATCCATCGAAGCAATATGACGAAAGTTGGTGGTACGCTACGAGAGGATGGGAAACTTCTTAAACCCGCGACTTACGAGCCTCCGAAGTTCTGGTGGTTGGAATAAAGTAGGCTCGTTCAAGAATCGAACAGACCGAATAAGGAGGACTAATGCAAAATCCACTCGACTCCGACACCAACTACGCTGAGGCCCACACACCAAGTAGCACAGAAAACTGGTGCCCACCGGAGGGCGATCCAACAACCGCAAAAATCGCCCTCGTTGGAGAAGCTCCTGGCCTTCAAGAGCGCCGCCTGCGCAGACCATTCTGCGGTCCCTCAGGCCAGCTCCTCGATAAGCTTCTCTTGCGAGCGGGAATAAACCGTCGTGATCTTTACATTACTAACACCATTAAGGAGCAACCTGAGCGAAACGACATCACACCCTTCCTCGACCTCTCCAAGAAAGTTCCTCGTGAAGGCGAAAAGTGGGACTACTATTGTGACCTGCTCAAGCGGGAGCTTGAATCCTCCACCGCGAACGTCATCGTCGCCGTTGGCGCCGTCCCCCTCTGGGCTCTCTGCGGAGCCAAAGCAATCACCAAGCGCCGCGGTTCAATCCTCGAATCCACCTTACTTCCAGGACGAAAAGTAATTCCAATCATTCACCCAGCCGCGGCTCTTCGTGAGTATATGTTCACCCATGTGATTTCGTGGGACTTGAAACGGATCAAACGTGAGGCTGAGTTCCCAGAGATTTGTCGGAAAGACAACAAGCTCCTTCTTGGACCAAGTTACGATGAGGTAATAAGCTTCGTAAGGCAACTCTGTGCTTTCCTTCGATACCAAGCTACTAACGCCTACACCGAAATTGACATTGAGGTTTTGAATGAGGAAATCTCCTGTCTTTGTGTAGGGCACGAAGATTTTGGCACGATCACAATTCCATTCGTTTGTGATAATGGAGACTACTTTTCACCTGAAGAAGAGGAAGAAATCTGGTCCGTTCTCACTCTACTCCTTGAAGACTCAAACATCAAAAAGCTCGGACATAACATAACCTTCGACGCAACCTTCATTTTTCGTAAGCTTGGAATACGAACTTTTCCCGTCCTTGACACTATGGTCGCACAAGGTGTTGCCTTTCCCGATGCTGTGAAAAAAGAAGATAATAAAGCTCGGATTGATAGTGGAACGGATAAGAAGGAACTTCGAGCCTTACGCCTAGGTCTAGATTTTGTAACCTCAATTTACACAGACGAGCCATACTACAAAGATGATGGAAAAAAGTGGTTTAAGCTCGGCGGTTCTCCTCAGGACCTTTGGCGATACAACGCAAAAGATGGAGCTGTGCTTCCTGAGATCCACCGGAAGCAACTCTTGGAGTTGCGGAAGCAAAAGAACGAACACGCCTACGAGATGCAACTTCAACTCATCGAGCCTCTCGTTTACATGGGCGAGCGTGGGATTCGTTGCGATACTAGCGGACTTAAGAAAGCCAGTATATATGCCTGCGAGGAACTGGATTGTCTTGTAGGAGCCCTCCACGAACTTTGTGGCTTCGAACTAAACCCAGCGTCACCAAAGCAACTTGCGGAGTATTTCTATGAAACAAAAAAGTTCAAACCTTACCTCAATCGAAAGTCCGGAGCCGTCTCTACCGACCGTGACGCACTTAAGAGATTGGCTCGAAAGGGCTCGAAGGAAGCATCGCTACTCCTCGAAATACGTAAACTTAGTAAGCTTAAAGGAACATATCTTGACATCAAACTTGATCCTGATTCACGTCTGCGATGCGCTTTTAACCCAATTGGAACATCAAGTGGAAGACTTAGCTCTTCTCAGACGATCTTTGGAACAGGCGGGAATATGCAAAACCTGCCAAGCGACTTCAAACAATTCCTCCAATTCGACTCCGGATTCATAGGCTACAACGTCGACCTCTCACAAGCGGAGAACCGCACGGTTGCCTGGGTTGCCCCGGATGAACTCATGATGCGGGCCTTTCAAGATGGGCTTGATATTCACTCGCTTACGGGGAGTCTAATCTTCAACATCCCTTATCAGCAAGTAAAAGAGGAGGACGAACGTGGCATATTTTGTGAGATTGGTGGCGGAATTTACACACGACGTTTCTGGGGAAAGAAGGCAAACCACGGGCTTAATTACGACCTTGGGTTCCGAACCTTCGCCTTCTACTATGAAATCCCAGAAAGAGAGGCTCAGTTTATTGTTGAACGCTACCATCGCGCATATCCAGGCGTACGACAATACCATGCTTGGGTCCGCAATAAGCTCTCACAGGGCCGCACTTTGGAGAACTGCTTGGGGCGTAAGAGGCTCTTCCTCGACCGCTGGGGCGATGACCTTTTTAAAGAGGCCTATTCCTTCATCCCGCAAAGCTCAATCGCGGATAAAGTGAACCATCACGGACTGATTCCGCTCTATTATGACTCCGACTTTCGAAAGGTCGATATCCTCAATCAGGTCCACGACTCGCTTGTTTTTCAAATTCCTCTCAGCCTTCCTATCGAAAAACACGTCGAGATCCTTCTCAACTTGCGTAGCAGGCTCGAAGAGCCGATCACTTTCGACGGTCGCTCGTTCTCCATTCCGATGGACATCGAAGCCGCACCCGAAGGTGGAAATTTAGGCAAGTTCCATCCTGAGAAGAACGCGCTTGGTCTGCACAAATGCAAGGGCCGAACGCAAGCGGAGCTTGCAAGAGAGGTTCGTTCGATTGTTGAACAAGCCAAGATTGGAGGTTAGCATGTTTATATCCGCCTATGATTATCAGCTGTGTGTCCTAGTAGGAGGTCCTTGCGATGGAAGTATTGAGACCATTGCAACAATTGGCAAGGACTCTCCATGTGATGTTAAGATCTTTCCTGACTCGACCTATCGCATAAGGCTAGAAACTCCCACAAAACGGGCAAGGGATTCCCAAGGACGTTTTATACTTGATTGGGTGGAAGACTAGGAGGCTTGTGTGCTATCAACACGCCAATGCTACGATTGGATAACCGACTATGTTAGATTCACCGAATACAACACGGAGCCTCCGCTTTTATTCCGAAAATGGACCGCCATTTCTGTCATCGCCGCTGCACTCCAGCGCAAGGTCTTCCTCCAATGGCATGACCAGATCTTCCCCAACATGTACATATGCCTAGTTGGGCCGCCAGCATGCAGAAAGGGCACGGCAATGGGTCCAGGTTACAAACTCCTAACCGAGAAAGGAATTCGACTCGCCGCCGAAGCAACCACCCGCGAATCCCTCATTCGATTCCTCCGCGAATCTGGTTCGATGGACGTAGACAACGAGGGGAATGCACATATTCATGCTTCTTTAAGTGTGTTCTCAAAAGAGTTCACCGTTTTTCTCGGCTATAACAACCAGACTCTAATGAGTGACCTCACCGACTGGTTTGACTGCTCCGACCGTTGGACCTATCGAACGAAGCACGAAGGCGAAGACGACATCATTGGCGTTTGGCTCAATATCATCGGCGCAACGACTCCCGAACTTATCCACTCCGCACTTCCTGCCGACGCAGTTGGCTCCGGCCTTACGAGCCGAATGATCTTTGTTTACGAGGAAAAGAAGGGTCCGAAGTGTGCTATTCCCCTTGTTCAGAAAGAACATAAAGAAATTCTCCGAGCCGTCTCCAACGACCTCAGCCAAATCATGCTCCTCCGTGGGGAGTTCAAAGTAACCCCAGACCTAATCGACAACTGGATTGATTGGTATAATGAAGAAGGAACTCCCTTCACCGATGCTCGTTTCGAAGGCTACTTTGAACGCCGCCCCTTGCACCTCCTCAAACTCTCCATGATTATGAGCGCAAGTCGCGGAAACGATCTTCGCGTAACAATCGAGGACTTTCGCAGAGCCAAAGCCCTTCTTGAAGAGACGGAAAGAAAAATGCCAATGGTCTTTATGGGACATGGTCGGAATCCCTCCGCTGACACCCTCACAAAAGTAATGGCTTTCGTTGGAACAAAGGGCTCTGTTCGTTTTAGCGAACTAATGCGGAACTTTTATCGGGATATCGACCAACGAGGCCTTGAAGGAATCGTAACGAGCCTAGCAAAAATGGGAATGCTTCGGGTGAACAACTCGGAGTCTGACGCAATTATCCTCTACGTTAATAGGAGCCAAAGGTGATCCGAAAACTCTCTCAACAAAGCGCGACTACCATCCTCGAAGCACTTGTTTCGAATGGTCTTATTACACAGGATCAGATTCTCCAAACTCTTATGTCGAATCCTTCGACAGAAATGAAACGTGCGGTGGATTTTGTTCATCGGTTGTTCTGTACAAAGAAGCATGACAAGGGCGATACTGAGAGTGGTTTTACTGGCCTCTGCTCCTACGACCTCGAAGACCACTTCGACTCTTGCTGGACCGAACCTGCTCACATCGAGTGGCTCGAACGAACCTCCTCTCTTATGAGGGAACTCGAAATTTTCTCCGAAGAAGTTCTCCTCCGAACCTTCAACGAGGCCTCTCCTCTTATCAACCTCATCAGCCAGATGGAAATAGAAAAGCCAACCGCTCTCGCGTTGGCTCTTCGGGTGAAGAATCTTGTTTGGCTTGAAGAGAAATAGGCTTGTTCAATTTCCAAACAAGCCTGAGTTAAAACCCATACGCCTTCCTCAACTCCATCTCCCTCGCAACTTCCGCCGGCCGACCGACTTGCGGCTTCAGCCTCTGCATAATCGACCGCTCCGGATCAAACATCATATCTGGGCGCCCTTGTGCGCCCCAGATAATATTCCAAGCGTCCATTTCATCCAGCACGCGCTTAGTTTCCTCCGAGTCTCCTCGATTAATCGCATGAGCAAAGCGACTTGCAAGCCTTGCCTGCGCAACCTGACGCTCCTGCTTTGACTTCTCAAGCACCTTAAATACACGAAACGCCTTATCCATCTTCAACGGAGGCAAGCCCATCACCTTTGCCTGAGCTTCTCCCTCCGTTAGCCTTAGCGACTCCAGTCCTCCTTCCGCTGTCGGAACAAGCACCTGCTTCCCACTAAGCGTATACTGTCCCTTCTCCTTCAACCTCCCAGCCGCCAACCAATTCCTAAGCAACATGGTCGGTGCGAGAAACTCCATCGCTCGCTTTGGGTCTCCATTTGCCCAAGCATTGAACCCTCCAACCACATCCTGCGCCACACCTCCGACAACTCCCGACGCCTCACTCAACGGCGACTCGCTAAACTGTGGAGCAAACGGCCCGCCTCGCGCAGCAACAGCTCCCGCACGAATCAATTCAACAACCGAATCAGGCAGCGTAAACTCCACCGAAGAACCAATCGAAATCTTTGGCAACGCTCCTCCAAAACCATGCGCTTCGACTCCATAAAGCAAACCATCCTGCCAATCATTTGACATCCCAGCCGAACTCAAACCCTCTCGAATCTCCTTCTCCGGATCATCCTCTGAGAACGCCCCATACATAGACATCAAAACAGAGGCAAGAGGAATTCCCCTCAGCGCCCCACCAACAAACACTTGCCCTGCAATTGAAGCGGCGAACGCTTTCCTTCCTCTCCCTCCGCTCTTCAGCATATCCCGCCAAAGTTCCATTAAATTATGCGAAAAGTGCCGGAACGTATAGCCAACCGAGAGCAACTTCCCACTCGTCCCGCTTCGAACAATCGGCGGACGATTCTGGGCATTGTATTCTGCATGGGTATCAAGAACAATCTCTCGGGTGAACTCTCGAACACGAGGATCACTTGTGGGAAGCTTCTCGCCCTCTTTCAACCCGAAACGTTTCAACATCTTCGGATCATCAATCCGTCCATCCGAAATAGTTCTCATCGCTGCTACCGCAAGCGAAGACCGCGAGAACCACTCTGACACTTCAAGTGGCGAAGCGCCAATGTTATTAACCAATCTTGCTCCACTTCCAAGCACTCGCGTAATCATCCACTGTTGTTGCGTACTATAATGTTCTCGAAGCCTATTTATCATCTCCCATGTTTGCTGCGGCATAACTGTTCCATCATCCTGCAACTCTCGCATCAGAGTAATCTCGGCATCCGACAAAATGTTCTTCCCATTAGCTACGCCATAAATTCCCAACTTCCGAAGCTTCTGCTTTGACTCAAGGCCGAACTGCCTAACCAAGTCCGCCGAAGCTTGCCCGAACTGTCGCCCTGGATTCTTCGTAAATTGTGAGAGTCGGGGAATCGAAACGACAAGAGGATTTAAAGTGTTCAAAAAGAAATGCTTCGGAACGCCCCACATATAACGAAAGAAGAGCACCGCTCTTGCAGCACTCGTAATCCGATCAACCATTCCCTTTGGCGCAATCATGTCCTCAAAGTGCTGCATGATCATTTCCGATTGCTCGCGGTTCGGCTTCTTCTCCAGCATCGTGCGAGATAGTTCTTGCGCTAATTCCATCCGCTTAAGCGAGCCGAACAATCCAACATTATAATCCGTGAGCACTTTGAGCAAATCTTCCTGTTCATATCCAAGGATTCCATCTCGCTTGGAAAAGTTCCCAAACCCCTTCGTCTTAAGAATACCAAGCACCTCACTGGGAAGCTTCGCTCGAAAAGCTTTTGCTGCCTCCGCTGTCTCCTCCTGTCCTTCAAGCGTCTTTGCTGCCTCATCGAGCACCCTCCCAATTACTTCGACTGAGACCGGTGTGTTAATATACCAACGTTCGAGTTCGCTTGCGGACTTTGGCTTGGGATCCCAAGTAAGCCCCGCATATTCTGGCATCTTCGAAAGCACCGCAATGTAATCCTTCGGAAGCATAGCCTTGCCTAGGGTCTTCCCAAGCATTCCTACATCAATAGGAAGTCGAGCTTTCAACTCTCCCTTCGCGTCGAAACCTTCAAGAAAATGTGACCCATAAAAGTTATGTGGAAGGTAGTTTGGAATAAACCCTGTCCGAGCCGCCTGCTCCTCTAGCCAAGTCTTGTCAACGTGTGGATTCTTTGCGTGGGAATTATACCAGGTTTCAAATCCAAGGTGTAAAAGTTTTCGAATCTGGAGAATGGCGTTGGTTGAATCCTTTGAAAAATCTCGTGTCTGAAGAAAGCGTTCTAATTCAGTATAAAACTGTGGATTTCCTCGAACCGTCTTCCTTCCCTGTGCGTCAGTTTCCGAAAGGATCTCCGGCGAAGGAGTAGCCTTCAGCTTCTTCCCTTCGGCCTGCCAAAGAAAAGCCGTTGTTTCTTTATAATCCTCAGGACTAAGCTTAATAATAGGATCAAGCCTTGAAAGGGCTTCGCGCTTTTGTCCGTCCCGCTTATTTATAATTTGGGAAGTCTTATTGTAATACTCACCAAAATCCTCTTTTACTTTTGCTGCCCAACGGGGAATATTTAGCTTCTTCTGATAACCAGAACCAAGCCGCTTAAGCACGTTGCCCTCTGGCAAATCTCCAAGAACCTTATTCGCCTGTTCGACTCCTGCAAAAAGATCCGCCGTAAAAAGCTTAATCGTATCCCTCATCGCCTGTGTATCAACCTGGCCACTGCGCACTTGCTCTCGCACCGCTTCCAGCGGCATATCAAGGGTCTCAGCGACCCACCTATAAGAAAGTTCCGACTCGTCATCCGAGTCAAGCCACTCTTCCGCAGACCGCTTAATCTCAGGATTCCGACTCTTAAAATCATCCGCCGTCTGAGCCAGCATAGCCGTCGCAAGGCGCTTTGCGTCTCGGACCTGTTCTTGCTGCCTAGCCTCACCACTCTCATAAGAAGTAAGCTGTGCAGAAGGACCCTGCTTCGCCTGCTGTATTTGCCAAGAGTCTCCCTTCTCACTTCTAGCAATCCGAAGCTCTGCGATTGGGTAGGATTCTTTCAACGAACTAAGAGCTTTCTCCGCCTCGCGCAAGGAAGGATACTCACTCATTAACAATTCTTCTGGGACTACTACTTGCGCAGGCTTAACTTGCCTCATCGCTCCAAGCTTTCGCTCCGGATTAATCGGAGCTGTTCCTCCTGCTGGAAGCCTAGCCAATTTCGGCGTAAGAACCTCCCGAACTACAAACTCCTCTCCTCTCGGCCTAACCTCAAACTTTCTCTCCGGATAATCCTCCCTCATCGCAGCAACATCTCGCCCAGCGCTCAAGCGCGAACCATAAGTCCGCGCTAGGCGCTCGTCGAGAAGGGGAGGCTTCGCAATGGGCTCAACGGAAGGCTCAATAGGCTTGTTCGTTTCTTGAACAGACCTATTTAATAACTCTTCTTGCTCTTGCCCTTGCTCCGTTCTTTGCTCTTCAACGGCTTGGACATCGGCATTTGCTTCTCCTTCATTCCCGTTCCCTTGCCCTGCGCTTGCATCGAATGCTGTCCTTTGTTCTTCATCTTCTTTTATCCTTTCTTTCTGTGTAGGTGTTTGAACTACGTCCTCTCTGATCGGTGCGTTCGATTCTTGAACAAGCCTATCGAACTCTTCCTCCAACCTGTAAAACTTTGCCAGGTCCCTCGAACCACGCGCCAGGATCGCCTGTTTTCCGGCTTCGGATATTACTTGCTTTGGTTTTTGTTTAGCTGGCTTTGGTGCCTGCTCCGCCGCTTCCATAATACGCCGAGCTTCAGGAGGAGTCGTATCCTCCTGAACTGTTGTTTCTATTGGTGTGGACATTCCAGGTTCCACCTGAGATTCAGCAGAACTTTCCGGCCTAAGTGGAACAGGCGCTTCTGGAAATTGCCTAACCTCAAACGGCTGTTGGATACCAAAGCCCTCTTGCTCAGCAGGTTCATTCTGCCTACGATAATCAGTCGAGTCTGGAACGCTAACCCGCTCTCGCATTTGTCGATAGCGGGCCTCAATCGCCTCATCTGAGTAATCATCTAAGGAGGCCTCAGGCGTACCAACGAAATCAGAATTACTTATTTTTCCTCCTTCTGTTTTAGTTTTAAACTTATGTCCTAAAAGTGCTCCGGCCACAAATCCTAAAACACCACCGGCAGCCCCAGCCTCATATGTATCAATCAAAACATTTCGATCCTCATCATACATCTGCTTGGCAATTGTATTGCCTCCGGCCGTTTGAAGAAACTCTTGTAAGCCCTCTTCAATGCCTGTAACCCCTCCTTGCAAGAGACGTTTTTTTAGCTCCCCTCGCATAAGCTCATCAAGTTTTGCTACCACACCTGCTCCTCGTGCGGCAAGTTGTGGAGACATCTTTCTCGCTACTTTTCCAATCACATTTGAATAAGGCAAAACATCCGTCATACCAAGCAAGCTCCCACCAATCGCAGCATTCGCCGCGGTTTGATCACTTGCCTGATTTTGCTTAGCGTCCTCAAATTGCTCAACACTACCAGCCGAAGAAGCCCCAAGCAAAGCAGCTCCTGGATTAACAAGAGCCGTTCCAAGTTGCGCACCTAATTGCCCAGCTCCACTAGGAATTGTTGAAAGCCAGAAGCTATTCTCATATTCTGGATTTGTTCGCAAACCTAACTGTGCTTTTTCTTGCACAGCCTGGCCTAACTTATACAAAGGCTTTTCTTGTATTGGAATGTTAGGCGCAACGTGTCCCTGTAACATCCTTTGGGCTTGTGGATCTGTTGGCTTCCAATTATCCCAACGACTTCCCTCAATAGCAAGCTGCTTTGGTACGCTTCCTAAGAAGCTTCCAACTCCACCAAGGACCTTTGCTGTGATGTGTTCAGACTTTCCAACATTGCCTCCATACTGACTATCGAACTCCTCCAACGACATTTCCTTTGGTGTTGCCAATGGGACCGATTGCTGCGACGTGCCTCCAACTGGTGCCGTCGAAGTAGGAAACAATTTCTCAAACTCGTCCAAGCTCATCTCAGGCATTTTCGTCTCCTACTCAATGCGCACCTTTTTCGTTGTCGGATTAAAATAAACCTTCCTCCCAGCCCGCTTTGACATTTCTTCGTTGTAAACAAAACCGCCTAAGGTAGTAGAACTAGGCCTCTCAACAATCTCTCCTGCTACATCGGGATAAACCTGCTGCGCATACTCATTCGCCATCTCAAGCGCTTTATCATGGCCGCGCCAAGCATTTGCTTCGTAAACACGTCGGTGCTCCGACTTGGCAGTTTTCTTCCTATTCTCAACAGCCTTTTGCTCAGCTCGATTCTCTTTCAGTCTCTCCTCTTCTTGCTCCCAAAGCTTACCCATATTAAACAGCTGCCCATAAGTATAAGAAGAACCAGGATATTGCTCATTCCACTTATCCTTAATTGACTCACGAAGGGCTGCTATTTGTGCAGCCTTCTCTTGTTTATCTTTGGTCCTTGCCTCCCAGTCTGCGGCTTGAGCCTGCCTAAGAGGTTCATTTTGCATAACCTGTTGTTGATGATATCCTGCTGCTTCTCGTGCTCGCGCTTCGGAAGCATTATAGTCCAACACATCGTTGTTGAACTTTAGGTACTCATCCATGGTTAACGAGCGAGGAACACCATCAATCTCAATGTTCACTCTTCGCTGCGCCTGATTCAGCTGTTCTCCAAGCACATCCGACATTCTCTGCTGGTACTGGGCCTTCACTGGCAAGTAGGCTGCTTCTCTTCCTGCCTGCTGTGCAGCAAACAACTCCTCTGGACTAAGTCCCCAACCCGTAACACCACTTCTTTGTGCTACTTCTTGTGAGTTAGGGACGGAAGTAGGGTTTACACCACCACTCCCAAGAGCAGCGCTAATAGGCGTCTGCTCCGCAATTGGCAAATCAGAGCCAGTCTGTGCTGAATAAGACATAGGAGCAAGCGTAGGCAACCCTTGCGGAGCTACCATTCCCGTTCCAGTTTGTGCAGGAATGGGCTGAATTGGAGCCTGTACTTGCCCAGGAGCTTGAACTTGCCCGGCACTCACTTGCGCTTGCAGATTCTGAGCCTTAGCCAAGTCCGACTGTGGCGTGGCCTTTATTGAAAAACCACCATCTGGCTTTACAGAAATTCCCGCAACATTTGGGTCGGCTAGCAATTTACTAAACTTTTCCTGCTCCGAATCCGCAACTCCTTTTGCTACCTGCCCCTTAGTACTCGGAATAAAAGCATCGGCAATCCCAGCACCAACCGTTCCTTGTGGTGAAATTCCCTTTCCTGCTTGAAGCAACTTTAGTTGGTTTTCAGGATTTCCCAACCAAGAAGAAAGTCTATTTTGCAATCCTTCAAAAGCCATTTTCTTCTCCTATTTTCATTATCCAAAAAGCCCGCCTATTAGGCCAATCGCCCCACCTATAGCAGCGCCAGCAGGACCCCCAACCGACGTCCCAGCGAATATTGCCGCTCCTGCTCCTGCTCCACTCAGCGCACCGCCCAATGCTGAGGTAAACTTATTATTTTTCACACCTTCATGAACCGTCCCACCTGCTGCACTAGCAAGCAGATTGGCACCATATTTGAAAACCTCCAAATCCCAACGAGCGTCCTTCTCATCGATTTCAAGGTTTGCCTCTGACTCTTCTTTCTTAGCTATGATTTTTGTTTTCGTAAAATCCATCAAGCTAGTCACAACAGCCCGTTGAAATTCTATATTTGAAACCGCCATTCGATACGCCAAGTCTGAGTCACTTTGCAAAGCCTGCAACTTTAGCTGTACTAGACTTAATGCAGTAGCCACAGCTTGTTGAGACTTATTCTGATAATTTTGCAACCTTAATGAACTCCCATACTTCGCAATATCTCTTGTCCTTCCGGCTTCAATTAACGAAGCCCCAATAACAAAAGCATTAGACTGCACTGCGTTAATGTCCTGCATCCCACGCCTAAATCTTGGCAATACCGTCTCTTCAATTTGAGCATCAAGTAGGTCTGCATAAGCCTCTATATCTGCGTTTACTTCTGTAGGAGAATAAAGGGTTTCAACCGCAGCCTTAGTCGCTATTAGTGTTGAGGTAAAGTCTGTAGTAGGAATAAGGTTCGTCTCAGTGCTTCCGATTATTTTCTTATCATAAGACATAAACTCATTATTTAAAACCATATTCGCCAAGGAAACAAAATGCCCTCCAACATCCGCTAGATCAGTGTCAGGATCATAAGCCAATGCAGTAGCAAAAGGACTTCCAGCTAAAGCTGTATTCATCACATCTGTTATTGAAGCAGAGACTTCATCCTTACCACTTCCATCTTCTCCAGTATGCGCCAGCCAGTTAGCATGAATGACCTTAATATAAGTAGGATAATCTACTTTTCCTGATGATCCTCCACCACCACTGCTCCCCATGGTTATTTCTCCTCTTCGCTAGGACTAATCTCCAAGACACCAAAAAGATGTGTGGTTAGGAAGCCAAATTTCTTAGCAATGTTACACAGCGCAGGCTGCTGAGTGTAAAAACTTATGCCTGTGCAATTTTCGGAAACAGCATACTTTTTTAGTTCCCTAAATCCCTCTTCCCAGTCCTGCTGTGTAACCGCATCCCAAGAATAGGCACTAAAAAGCACCAAGGTTCTAACCTGTGTAATTGCATCCGTTACTATCGTAGTAGTTACCGCACAGAACGATTGAGGAGGATATTTTAAATTCCGTACCGCTAGCCATACTTGCATCTTACCAGCTAGAATTTGCATCAGGAGTGAGACTCTCAATCCTTTTACTTTTGTAACTCCTGGAGGAAGCGACGCTAGTATTGCTTGAGCAAAGAACTCCCAGTGTTCTGCAACCTTATCCGGCCGTACCTTCAGCAGGTGCATATGCTCCCCTTATCATACGCTTGTCGTTTACTTGGTAGGTAATTGAGATTCCACTTTCTAAATCCATTGTAGCCGTAATAGGAACTCGCACTACTACACGAAACTCAACTCCTTCTACTATCGGTTCGCAAGTGCCTTCTGGATTTAAGGAAAAAAATCGACTCCTCTGAAAGTCAGAACTTGTCGTATTTCGCCAATCTAGGGCTACTTGCACCGATTCATTACTGATAACACCTAGAGTGATTGTCCGAATAGTTTTTCTTCCACGTAGACTAAAGTCAAAAGGATTCGATACAACAAATCGAAAGTCTCCTATATGTTTTGTTGAGCAGCCTACAAACTCTCCTTCAAATAATGCCCCTCCTGTAATACTTTCTTGGATATGTGCCAAGGCTTCTCTACAATAACTAAATCCATGATCGGATTTTGATATAAAGAAAAGGTCCCTTACTTCATTATATAAGATGGCTACTTCATTAGACAAGTCTGGCATTTTATATTCCAGTTCTATGCGTCAGGACCACCATAGAAGGCACCATATAAATATCTGGCAGGACCCTCCTCATACTTTTTCATTTCCCAGGTATTGCCCCCATCCTCAGAGATGTGTATGGAACCTTTGTAGCAACCGCCGCCAGAAACGACAAATATGCCGTTATGATAAGATATGACATAATGATCGTTTTCAACCCCGGCATCACAAGCCACACCCAGATGCCTAGTGTCGAGAGGATCCCACGCTTGTCCTGTTGTAGAAACAGTTATTACACTGGTGGGGTAGTTCACACAAATCACCAGTTCTTGCCCATCATACTGCCCCGTGACAGCATCGTAAGTACAAACATATGGATGGAGCGCGCCAGTAGACCAATTTATTCCATCTGAGGAGACAATAGTTTTTTGGGAAGCAAAGCAAAAACCTACTAATTGACCTCCTATCCTAGTTATAGCAGATATTCCATAAGGAGTAAGTTCGGTGAGTGGGTTATTTCGTTTGGTCCATGTGCTTCCATCAGGAGACGTGTATATGTAAGGGCCTACATATCCATATGCATACGTTCCGATAATCCACAATTGCGTAACAGAATCATAGTAAAGAGCCTGTAGGCCAATTTCGCTTCCATCTGGACAAGTCGTTACCGTCCAGTCCACAAGATTCTCCGACGTTGCTATCTGGCCACCATTAATTCGGCTTCCAACAGCCACAACCCTGGAACCACTGCTTTTTATTTTATAAACAGAAGGAGGAAAACTACAACGCTGAGTCCATGGAGCAAGCCCGGTCGGAGACGTGTAGATATACCCGAAACCACCTCCAGACACGTACAGTCCATTGTGATACCCTATTGCATGCCGACATTCCGTAAACCACTGTTCCACTTTTGTCCAAGATATCCCATCAGGGGAATGAAAGAACTCAGCGCTTTCAACTCCAACGACTCCACCACCGGTGACCCAACCTAGTGCTGCGGTAATCTCTGCTTCGATCGAATCACTTCGTCCGCAAGAGTCAGTACAAGTAATGGTAATGAGACCAGGAATAAAATCCCCAGGAACTGTAACAAGTCCTGTAGTTTCGTTTATTGTTGCTGCAGTATCGCCTGCTTCTACTGACCAGGAATAAGGAGCAAGCCCCGAAGTAGCAGAATACTGATAAGTGCCAATATTATGTAATATCGTTGGACCAGCGGCGATTGGAGCCGGAATCACAATACATCCAGTAAGTGTGATTTCAATCGAAACCTCTGAGCCCTCACAGATATCAGAGCAAGAAAGTGTTATAGTTTCTTCTGCTACCGTATCTGCTACTGTGAGTAAACCTGTAGCACTATTAACAGTAACTCCATCTACAGGTGGAGTAATACTCCAAATATAAGGTTCAACCCCACCATTTGCTGTATACTGATAAGTTCCAGCTTCGTAAATATTGTAAACACCTGAGATGTATATGGGAATATGGTCTGCACAAGGATCAATAATTGTAAATACTACTGAGACCTCTTGCAAGGACCCATCACATACATCATAGCAACCAACATTAAAGGTACCACTAACTGCTTCTTCTGTTATTATTAAGTCTCCAGTCGAAGGAACAATTGAAACGCCTACAGTTGCTGGCGATAAGGTCCAAGTATAAGGCGGCACACCTCCGGTTGCTGTGAAATTATATGTACCTACTTCAGTAATCAAAGATTGGCCAGAAATAACAATCGGAGTATAATCTAAACAAGGCTCTAATGGTGAAGCTGGAACACTAAAAAACTCCTTATAAAATGGAGGACCTATTCCAGCAGGAGTATGAACACGAAATTGGCCAAATTCATCAATAAAAATGTGTTTTCTAATCCCACCTCCTACCGCACCTTTTGACAAAATCCCATATCGAGCAAGCTCCTCAAGAGCATAAGTTGAAATAGGTACACTAACCGAAACCAAGCTATAAATGGAATTACTTGTGTAAACAATTACTTTATTTCCCAACTGCCGAACCGCTAAGATATCACAATCTGAAGGAAGTACCATCCCCCCAGCTTCATTACTATGATCTTGTGTGAAGTTAAAGCTGCCTATTGCACTCCAACGAAGCCAGTTAGTTCCTTCGATAGTGTTTCCTATAATGACCTGCCCATTATAATTACACATGGTTAAGCATAATGGAAAGACGACGGTCGAGGCGATTGAAAATACACCCGTACTTACGTCCCGAAGAAGACCAACACTACCATTAGTAAAAGCAACAAAGGATTGAAAGTCTACGGCATCCCAAGTGTAGCCTTCTGCAACAGGACCAATTTCAAGTGTTAGGCTCCAATCTATTCCTACTGAATAAAGAGCCGTTCTAGTAGCCAAATAAGTCGCATCAGTGAACTTAAACAATTGTGGGAAAGGCCAGTCAACAATAGCAACTGGGTTGGAGAATAACCTTTGAATACCTTCAAAGGCTTCTAACCCATAATCACCTCCTACTAAGCCATAGGAGTCAACCAAACCCGGCTGATTAAGCTGATTCTTATCATGCTTTCTAAGCCCTGTTTGAAACAGGGCTAGTTTTGTGCTAAAGCTCCGCATTTTCAGACTCCAATAAAGCGGCTCGAAGAACTTGGTGTTTTTGTCCTATTTCAAGGTCAGGAATAAACAGGGCTGCAAGCTCAATATTAATTCTGTTAGCGCTAGGAGACCTAATCAACAATCGACTACCTTCTTTAATAGGAAGATTAACATCTACAACAAGCCGGTCTTTGGTTACTACCACGTCTACAAATTGTCCAGCTGTTTCATTTATTAGTTCTGCTTTAAGTTCAAACGGAGGATCTTCTTTAGACTTAGGACAAAAAACAAAGATCTTAGTAATAGTTCCAGCAACCGCAAACATATAACGAAGAACTATACCATCTGCGGGAACGGAAGAACAAAAAGAATAAATTGAATTAGCTGGAGCAAAGCCTACTACATGCTTTGGTTGTCTTCGTTCGATTCGAGCTAAGAGAATCTCTAAATCCTTAACCGTAGTCTTTCGCGTTTTCATCTTAGCCCTCCATTATTATTACGTCTGTGCCACCTTCGTCTGCGCTGTCTTTATCTAAATCTGCTAATTGTTCCTTAACAGCGTACTCCCAGTCTTTTACTCCTTCAGTATTACGATGAAAAACCTCTATCATTCTAAGCGCAGACATAAGAAGAGCCTCCGGTGCTCGAACACTCCAGTAGGACTCCTGTGTTTCAGAGAGTAATTGGGGAGAATAAAAATGCCCCCAAACCTCAACTACATATTCTTTGTCCGTAGGAGGCATAAAAATAACACCATCATAGATCTGCCCCTCCGATTGCATCGGAGTAACATCTGCAAAGCCTAAGTAAGTTTGAATGTCTGCGATGGTTGGATTGTGTGGAAAAATGCGAAGAAAAGCGGGATGATAATAAAGAGGAGTTCCAGAAGTAAGCACATCAGGCAAGCCGTCATACTCTTCTCGAATCCAAGTGGGGGACTTTTTTTCAAGAAGTGTTCGGGTTCCTTCTTCAGTCTCCTGCACCCAAACTTGAAGAATCACACGACACCACTCAAAAACAACCCCAATTGCACCGGCTTCAACCTTCTTAAAGCTTCTCCGAACTGAATACTTATCATCGAGCTTTCGGTCAAGCCAACGCTGACCAGCATTCAAAAAGAAATCGGCACCATTATCAGCCCAAGAAGTAGTATCGGTTACTAGGTCATATTTCCCACTCAGCTCAACTAACTTTCTTCTAAGCTCAAGGAGAGTCATTTGCACTCCTAGTTACACTTGAAGTAGGCTTGTTCAATTTTCAAACGAGCCTACTTCAAGCGGTCTGTTCAATTCTCAAACAAGCCTATGAGTTTTCACCAAATCCCCACAGGGCCATCATGGTGTCAACATGGTTGACTTCAAGTCCACACTCGGTCAGGTAACCCTCTTTAATTCCATCAAGAGCCACCCAAGTTCCCTCCTTCAGTCGATCATCTTTCTGAAAGAAGGTATCATCAATGTAACGGTAGCGGATGTACTCAGGACAAAACAGGAACATCGAGCCACGATTTGAAGGCTCGTGCGAAAAGAGCGGATGAACGAACATGTCGATCGTACCAAAGGGTGTAATCCACTCCATGATGTTAATACCATAGGCGAGAGTTTTCGGCGTGAACTGAAATTCCCCTCGATCTTTTACGAGCTTATTGATGGCCTTAATCGTAGCAGTGCCACAATAAGCCGTGCGCTGCTTCGGACCATAGCGGAAGCAAACTTCGAGCCACTTGTCAAGCCATTCCTCACCTCCCTGAAGCCAGGTTTGCCCATCAAAGTCCGCATCAGTAACGAAAGAGGACTTGTTTGCGGCGGGAATGAAAGAATAAAGTCCTCCAGTTGTCCGCTCGGGCTGCCCATTCGCACCAGTGCCATCCGTCATCACGGACCAGAGGAAGGCTTTTTCCAATTCAAGCCCATGAAGTTCCAGGCAATCTCGCTTCGCCTCCTGATACGCGGTCGTGCCATAGCGAACCTTCGTCCTCATCCGAGTACGGGTCAGGGAAAGCGAGGTACGAAAAATCTGCGTGAGGTTGTAATGCTTCGTCGGATCATAGCTGACCGAGTCTGGCATCTCGCTACCCTCAGGATTGATATTACCAATTACGACCACGCGGTCACAATCGCTAAGGTCGCCGAGGCTGGAATTATCATCCGCTTCGAGAAGCTTCACGGTAAGGTAGGTGGTTGTGGTCGAACCTTTTTGTACTCCGATGACCTTTGCGTTGACATCAACAGTAAGGTCACTCTCATCTCGGAGAAGGACCTGATGTCCAACTCGAAACTGAGATGCGCCGGAGTCTGCCTCAGTACAGGTTAGGTAAAGAACATCTCCTGCAACAGCGCCAGAAGCATAAGCAGAACTACGAGCAGCATTGGTGTGTCGAGCTGTAACAGTTGCAGCCTGAGAAGGCAAGCCCTTATCGAACCAATAAAACTGCGGGTCATCAACCGATTCGCTCGGCATCAAGGCGGTGAGTGCGGTGAGGGAGACCGAACCATTCGGATAGAGACGAAGAATTTTCTCGCGCCAACTTTTCGGACGGAAATCCGAATCAGCATGAGAAGCACTGGAACGCATGTTCAAGAAAGCCTGCATTGTTGTTCTCCTTAGAAATTAGGACTGCTCGTAAATCTCATGGACATCAGTGGCAAGGGTGGTGTAGACACCTACCTTCGTACTAGCAATTGTTCCTCCAGTCTGACCCGTTACTTTGAAAGTAAGCACCTGCCCACTTCCGTTACTAATAGTATAAATCTTTCCGGGAGTCGCAGCCGGCAAAATAGCATTAACCCCACCATTCGCATTCGTAACACTGATATAGCTACAGGCTGCCTCAGCAGCGGTCAACGTCCAGTCGGCCGCACCAGCTGCATAATCATGTGAGGCGGTGCAATTCATGTCAACTGTCCCAGTAGTATCGGGAATTGTCCAAGTCCGATCTGCGAGAAGCTCGGCACTTGTAATGGTCCCCTTAAAAGTACCAGCTCCTCCTGTGGCAGGCTTTAGCGCAAGCGTATCAGCATTTGCGGTGTTGGTTGCAATTCCTATTTCACCGTCCGTCGAATTACCAATAGTCTCGCTATTAGCTAGGGTCATTACACCTAGTCCAGAAACCTTAAACTGAGAGGCATAGAAATAGTTAGTAAAGCCTCCTCCTCCATCTACAACACGAATTACATCATCTACGGCGTCATCAGCATCAGCATTCGTTATAGCAATTGCTGCATCGAGACCTTCAGTTGAAGCCTCATTAGTCAGACTCAAACCAAACTGGGTCGTAACTGCGGAGGTCGTATCTGCGGCAGTTACACTCAAAGCAACGGCATTCTCGGCAGTATGATCTGTAAGTGTTCGAGTAATTGTGATCGTCTCTGCTGCGGTTCCAGTGATTGCAATAGTTGAGTTTGCTGTAATAGAGCCATCAAAAGTAGCAGCTCCGTCTACTTCAAAAGTTCCCTCAATATAGGCATCCTCACCATTCTGAGTGACATCAGGGGTACCATTCCCAACCATAAGGTTGCCGGTAGTAACACCAAATCCATCTCCAGCAACAGTAGTGATGGTTAGAAAGCCGGCGTCAGCTTTCGAAAAAATAGCTGTCTCGTCCGTAGCATCAGTAAACGTAAGGGAAGGAGAAGCACCAGAACCATCATCAAGGGTAACATTTCCAGCGCCAGTAAGCGTCCCATCAAACGTAACCGCACCATCAACTTCTAAGGTTCCTTCAATATAAGCATCTTCTCCATTTTGTGTGACGCCAGGAGTTCCGTTGCCTACTTTAAGATTACCTGTTAGAAGATTGAAACCATCTCCGGCTACGGTGGTTAGGCTTATAAATCCCGCATCAGCCTTAGAGAATACTGCGGTTTCATCAGTTGCGTCAGTGAAGGTTAGTGAAGGAGAAGCCCCACTGCCATCATCTAGTGTTAGGCCTCCTGCTAGAGAAAACGTAGAACTGAAGACCACAGCACCATCGAAGCGAGAAGCACCATCAACCTCAAAGGTGCCTTCAACGTAACAATCTTCGCCATTCATTGTCACAGTCGGTGTGCCATTCCCAACTTTCCAATTTCTGGGATTTGTTACGGTAAGCGTATTTCCGCTTACGTCAATGCCCGCTTTTGCAAAATCCCCCAAGTAGGAGGCCCAGGCGGAACAAGGAAAGGTACCGAGCAGTAGGAGCATGAAAAGAACCAAATAAGCGCCAAGCTTTTTTCGCATCTCTTTTCCCTTCTCTTTTATTCTTAGGCTCGTTTGAGAATTGAACAAGCCTAAGTTGTTCTTCCTTTTACGTTGTATAATCAGGCGAAATGATCGTCCATCTCTTTCCGTCACTCTGTAGAACCACGCGATCAAGTGCCGCGGTCAGTGCGCCGGGAGCGTTCCAGTCCAAAGACTCATTTGAGGAGTATTCTGTAATGGTAATGTCATTCGTACCGAGTAGCTCGGTAATAGAAAAAACCATCCCCTTGCACTCAGCAACAGGCGGCATTTTGATTGTTCCAATTCCGGCGGTCGAAACGACCTCAACAATTCGTTCCCACGGACGAAGTTGATATGAGTAGGACCCAGTGGCATCAGTCGTAATTGTTACCTTTTCCTCGATCCCGTTTCCATAATGCTGAATAAACCCGCGTTCTCGCATTTGTTACTCCTTACCTAAATTAGAAAGAATCTGGCATGTTTGCGATATCCTGCTCCAACGCACTCAAGGTTCTCCCAACCGAACTTCTCCTCTGTGAAACCCGCCCTCCTCCAGGCAAGGCTGGCTTAGGTTGAGACGCACGACTCGCTCGAACCAAAGATGGCAAGCGGCTCTTAGCAAGCCTTGCTGTTTCTTCCAGAACCTTCTCCCGTGGCCAATCTACATGAGAGGCTTCTACCTGCCTTGCACAATAACTTACGAAATCCTTGTAAGGGACAAGTTCAGGATTCGCCTGATAAAACTTAGAAACCATTTCAGCATGGTCGATTACTTGTATTGCTACTTGTCGGGAAACCTTTGGCAATTGTAGCAGGGCTGCTTCGGTAGCTCGTTGTTCAACCTTAGTCAAAAGCTCTAAGAACTTTTCGGGGCTGTTAAAGGCTTCTTCCATCTCCTGCACAGTTGCTACAGCAGGACGATGAATCGGAGTTGCAACAGTTGTAGGCTGGGAGGCTTCTAAAGACGTACTAGCCTCAGACTGTTTTATTGTTGCCTCACGAGCAAGGTCGTTAATGAAGGAGAAATCATAATCAGACGGTTCGTCGCTCGAAGCCTCAGACACATTAGGTAGAGAAGCTTCTACTACTTCTGTGGTGGTCTCCACCGCAGGTGCTGCTTCTTCTATGGCTGGGCTTATCTCATCGCCTATTGACGATTCAGATTCTCCTACTTCGTCCTCCTTTGTGTAAATTTGGTCCATTTCCTGTATTTCACTTTCCATATCTGATGCTCTTTTCTTCCGCAATTCTTCCCGCTCTTCCGGCGTCATACTACCTCCTTTGGCTTAAGCCCTATAAGAACGCATAACTTCTATCCAAATACCATCCACAGAACTATCTGGGTCGCCTCCTTCATTGAGTAATATGATAAAATCCTTAGCAGTCATTAGGTAATCTTGATCTCCCCCAAGGTCCAACTTAGTCGCATCGTATTTAAGGGTAATATTACTTGTCACAGCTTTTACGACAACATACTGGCCTTCAGTGCCTCCTGTCAATTGCTCAATATCAACCGCAACAGAGGCGCTCGCGACAAGGGTATGAAGAAGTCCAGCCCCGGAAAGCTCTATTTCTGTGGCTCCGGCCGAAATAGCAATCGTCTGGTAAGTAGCACCACCTCCTACAGCGGCTATTGCAGACCAGAGTAAATTCACCTCACTTCGAGTTTCTCGAAGAATCGAAGGAAGGTCTGCTCCGAGCGTACTACTGGTTGGTATCGTCGCATCTACGGTCATTTTCTAGCTCCAATATTTGGTCCTCTGGAAAAGCTAGGACGCTTCGTAGGACTTTTAGTCCACCTCGAAGTGCTTCGTCAGACTCCTGTATACTACGCTCATTTGGGGCCAGAGAAAGAAGGTCTTTTGCATCTTCAACTGACCCAGACATAAAAAATTCAAGATCCTTCCAACATCGGCTCATTAAAAAGCGCTTCCACTCCTCAATACTAGCCAAATACCCCTTCTGCTCTTCCGCGGCCTCACATGGCTGGCACAAGATTCCCACTTTGAACCTCCTGTTGTACTAGCTCGTCTGACATGGTGGTTGCTTGAATTTGAGGTGCTTGTCTCAACTCAAATTCGTCTACATTTTTTGCTCCTGTCTGACTCATCACAAACTTAAAAAGTTTAAACACATCTACACGAGACTGTAAGACCTCACTGGCTCCAACAGCTTGAAGCATTTGGACATAGGTTTGATTGAAATTTCCTCCAGGTACTGAGCCATCACGCACGGTGACATCAAAATCAATCGCCAAGTCTAAAGGAGAAACACCAATCCGACCTTGTTGAACACGTGGACCAAGATAGGCAGTGAGACGTTTTTCATTCTCACCTATTACTTTTATGTATGTTTCCTTAGTCATTAGCTGTTGGGTATGTGAAGCAAACATATACCCTATATCTTGCATAGCCTGAAGTCCGATCATCCTTGCTATTCGTTCGAGCCGGTTCATTGCACTTGACTGAGTTCCTTGAAACTCAGCAGCACTTCTTCGTTCGCTTCCTGGACGCATAACTCCCATCATATTATGCGTTGCAGAAGAGGTTCGGTCCATAACATCCATAATAGCTGAGACATCTCGCATATTGTTAGCGGTGATATCATTCACCTGAAGCTGTTGAACAGCATCCTTCGCTGCGTTACTACGGCCCCAGGCACTTTTTCTCAAACGGATAAGCTTCCCAGGCGCAGGATTTGCCAAGTCATCCATGTTAATAAGATAGGGGTCTACGATTAACATATCATTTATGGCTTTGCGCACATTGGCAACATGGGAGTTGAACATGAAATTTAGGGTATGCTGCAAGCCATAAACAATCTCGATTCGAGAAAGCGGAGTTACACTACGCCCATCAAAATCAGGAGCACAAGTGCAAACAGGAAAGCGATTGTGATTCAGCCCAAGAGGCTTGGCTGCAATTATTACCTGATCGGCCGCAAGTTGAAAATACCACTTTTCAGGATATTCACCATCAGGATTAAACGCACTTCCTGAAAGATTAAATTCCTTTGGAATAAGCTTTTTAAACATATGTATTACATCAACAGGCTTAGAAACTGTCTCGGTTACTTGGTCTCTAGTATTGCCACCTGTTTTCACACCTCGATTCGAATCATCTGTGGCGAACATAGCACTTCGCCGACTTGCCAGACGACTTAGGTATTTTACATTAAAAAGGTCAGGGTCATGGCGCTCCTGTTCAAGTAGGTCCATATATCCAATGGTTTCTACCCAGCCAGTGTATTCACCTTTTTGAACCTGCTCAATCCCATAAGAAGGATCAGGAAGGAAACGGTAGGGATCAATGTTGCTTAGTGTGTTTCCTTCGTAAATAAGCTCTTCAACCGTCTTACGTGTTTTTGTAAAGCCAGCATCCTGCCCAAAAAGAGAAAAATTTGGCCTGTCAACAATACGTTCTCGCAGGCCCCATTCTTCATCCCAAGAAGGTGTTACTACGCCAATCCCGTAGGCGAGCGCATCTCGAAGCATGGTATGTAGTTGGAGTCCTACTTTCGACCGATTGCATTGCTGTTGGACTAGAAGTTCTAAAAGCAACGCACCGGTCGTATCCTCAGGGCCAACTCCCTCGTATTTGAAAATTGGGTCCTGCAAGAAGGCTGCAACCAAATAAGTAAGCACCGTCTCCATTGTTGCATAAGAGTAGGGAACAACTATGGAAATAGGCCGCCTTGTGTCTTTTTCCTGAACTTTTTGCTCTGCTTCGTCTGCTGGAATATAAGCCGTAAGACTTTCGTCTATACGATTCCAGCTTGCGTGGCGAGACTGCATAATTCGGTAGCTTTCTTGCGCACAGATGAAAAGCTCCTGTTTTAATTTCTCATGTGTAGACGAGCCGGGAGAAAGGTCAAGACTAGCAGGATAATTGTAATCAAACTTCTCCTGCGCTAGGCTCGAATAAGACTTAGTATAGATTGATCCTTGTACTTTTGGAGGCATTAAAACTCTCCTAACTAGTCTAATATAAAAGGCGCTGTGGGAGCAGTAAAAACAGAAGTATAACGAGCAAAATTGGAAACCCTTAGCTCGTCAATATAACCATTTAGGCTATAAGACCCATCCCAGTCCCTACCAAGAACTAGCGAACTACCATCATACACATAACCATAGGCTCCGTCGTTTGCGGTACTTCCTCTTTGTACGCCGTCAACAAAACAACGAATGAGGCCAGAAGCTTTTGTTACGGCAATATGATACCAGGTGGAAATAGATAATGTATAACTTGTAGGCCAACCAGGACCGAAAGATAAAACACCATTCTCAGTCCTAATAAAAAATTGCATCTGATAGGCTTTAGGTTGGGCTACAAAAGAGTGTCCGCCTGACACATTCTCAAGACGACCAAAAAATTCAATTGTAAAATCCCCAAGCATTGGAAATGACTGGCACAGCACATAATCCCCAGAACCATCAAAATAACCACTACTGCCACCAAACTTACTCTGAGTAGTACTTATTTGAGCATTTGCGTAAGCTTGGGTAACCTTACCACAAACATCTGTAAATGTTGTCGAACCATTAGTTCCGTCCATATGAAGCAATAGTACTGTGCTAACAGCAGTGGCTCCTATAAGGCTAGTTAATTGTGGGGTAGTTCCAGCTGCCTTAGACACACCATCTACAATTCGTGAACGATAAAAGCCACCAATCATACTAAAATCCTACGAATTGGTAATCCGATTAACTTGCCCATAGGCTATTAGAACATTTGTTACTGAGGCGTATGCTCGAATCTCAAGGGCATTTTGGATACGAAAACCAGGAATAACACACTTTACTGTGTCTTGTGCCAACACCGTATACTTAATATCATTGTCTGGACTTGTAGTCCCACCCCACTGCACAGTTACTACAACACTAGCTGTATGTGAGTTGTAAAAATGTAGGACTACTTCATCACATTGAGTAGTGGTGCTAGCAACAGCGGTGTGAAGAAGTGTGCCAGAACTAGCTGTGGCTGCGATTTTCACGCCTTTTCCATACACACTTTCGCTAATAATTAGTGCTGTTGCGGTAGAGGCCATAAAAGCTCCTAATAACCAAACACTTGCGCTAAGGCATAATCAAAACCACCACCACTACTCAAGGCGGAATCAATTCCCTTAAGATGTGCGGCTAAATGATCTACATTTCCCGCTTCAGCCAGAGAACTATCAGGAGAGTAATTCGTTGGAGTAAAGTCAATATCCAAGCGATCTCCGTCTATTTCATCACTACCATCTTTAATATGCGTAGAAGCATGTGTAGCAGTTGAAGGTGTCTGTGCGACTAAATTCCCGGTACCATCATTGTATAGGTAACCAGGAGTGGCCGAGCGAGGAAAGTTATAAGTATAAGCGTCAACTGTTAGATCTGAGAACTCAGCATCGTCATATAGATAAGGACCATAAGACCCGAAAGAAATCTCTTTAGTGGCCATCTTGGGATCTCCTACAGTGTTCCTCTAGCTTTTGTGCATTTGTGGTAGTAGCTTGTGTTGTAACTGCAATTTTCTTATCCATCTCTGCTATGTAAACCAAAAGGGCGATAATAAGAGGGGTAAGTAGTACAACTAAAGCAGTAATAATAGAAAGAAACCACTTTCCAATGTTAGCCAGCCAAGCTACATTAGTAGAGAGTTTTTGTAGAGCTAAGAGTAAGTCTTCATGATACTCACAAGGATTAGGCAAGCTAAACTCTCCTTTCTTATAGGACACGCCAGTTGTCTTCTAGTTCTGGGAGTGATTTTTCTCCTACATTCCAATCATCAAAAGGTTCAAGGTCGTCATCGTTGTAGAAGTATTTCATACCATGTTCTAGGAGTTCTACGATGTAAGCAAGCGCGTCAATGGCATCAAAGCGTTTGCATTTTGGAAAGGAGAGGAGTTGTTGTTCGATTACCGTGCAAACGGCTTTGTTGTGAAAAACCTGTCCTCTTCGATAGAAGGGAACAAGAGCTGGAATACGTTTTTCAATCTTGCCAGTTCGGGCGTTTAGGGGATGGTATTCAAGCTGAAGCCCACTTTTAGCTATGGCTGCTTTGATTGGATAGGAGATAAACTCATTTAGGCTTGTTTCTTCCACCGCGAGTACGCGGGCCTTAAGCCGGCGACACATGTTAATGGCCTGGTCTATCGTCTCATCTGGGTGCATTTTTGCTGCTATTACATCACGGATGTAAAGCTCACCATTTGTCCGATTAATGCCAACTCCAATAATGGCGCTCTCAGCGGAGTGCGGCTTAACAGTTTTAGCTGGGTCGAGAAGGACTACGTTTTCAATATCATGGTTTGCGTCGAGTTCAAAATCATTGGTATAATATTTGAAATACTCGCGGCGAAAGGTAGCATCAGAAGAGGCAATAGGAATGTTTCTGAGTTCCATGAAGAAGGTATCGAGCATTCCTGCTTCTTCGTAGGCATTATATTCAGCCTGGATTTGTTCATTGGACATATAATTGGGGGCATTTGAATGGAGTTCATCGTCGCAAATCTCAAGGGTTAGTGTTTTCCAATCCTTGTGTTCGATTAAGTTCTGAAGAAGGGAATCCTCGTGTTTAATGGTGTCGATGTAAATTATACGCCAATCGTTCTTGTAATGGTTTACACAACGGAGAAGATCGGAAAAGAACCATTCTTTAAGCTTTTTTCGGTTTTCCTCATTTTGAATCGTTTCCTTATTCTCAAGGTCGTCAACAATTATAAGCTGAGGACGGTGATTGTTCCAATTCATTCCTCGAACTTGCTGTCCAGCACCACGAGGGAGAACGAGAGTGTTGCCAAAGGCGACCCAGGTTAGTTTTGAAAAGGAGTCATCGAGCCCCTCAGCTTCGGAATACTTGATGTCTCCAAACAATTCACGGATAATAGGACTGGTTCTTAGGTCGCGCTTTAGGTTCTCTGTTTGCATTTCTGCAACGGTTGAAGAGTTTGAGACATAGAGGCAGAAGTTAATGTCCCGATAGAGGATTCCTTTTGCTGCAACGGTTCGAGCTATTGAAGTCTTCCCAAGGCCGCGTGGCGCGGCAATAGCTATCTTATTGTAGCCGCTATCGACCAGGTCGAAAATTTGATCGTGAAGACCAGAAAACTCGGAATAAAAAATATCAGGAAACAGCTCAGTTGCTGTTAGCCGAGTAGAGAGGCTACAAAGTCCTAAAAAGTCTTGTATTTCCGGAGAGTGCTTAAGCACCTAAGATCCTTTTGGTCTGTTCGATTCTTGAACAAGCCTATTAGTTTCTAACCCACGCTAACAAACATTTCAGTTGCCCACAAGAAACGCTTTGTGAAGGGTGGAAAGGTTTTATTCCAATGGGCTGCATTCAAATTGCCGATTAATCCAAGCTTATTAGCTAGATACCGCTCCAGCCGCATGATATTCTCAACACCTACGTCCTGACTACAGAACCATGCCGCCGCGATCACGCATGTCATCCACCGATTGCCGTAGTAGTTGGCCCCCAAATTGCATCGGTTAAACGTGCCGCTTGCATTGGTTCCGCCTGCCACGGAAAGAACACCCTGCCGCTGAAAGCTCTTCCCGCCCGTGCTGTTTCGCATGGAGGCGAAAATCCACGAGCTTGCGTTGAGATCCCCACCCACGGAAACTCCCTGAACGTCTCCATATGCAGCAGTGGACCCGCCTCCCGTCTCGATCCGGCAAAGCTGCCTCGAAGCAGGGTCAAAGCCAGTCGTAAGGGATATCGGATTTTTCCACTCTTGCGCGGTATTGGAATAGACCAGGCACCCGAAAGAGAAATTGTTTGCTGCTACATCCCCCACGTTTCGCGTCAAGAAAGTGTTGAAACCATTCGAGAAAGCGGCGCCGCGCACACCGCCGACCGATACTTGCCAGGGCTGTGAACCGTAGTAGGCGAAAGATCCCGAACCGTGGACAGCATTCCAGGTTGAAATATACGAGCCATCCGAAGGAAGCGTGTCAGGATCGGCATAAATCACAAGGCCGGGCAGGCTTGCCGGTGTCCACCCTTGCCACTCAGTCGAGGGTTTTGAAACGTTACTTGCCATTTCTTGCCCCTCCCTATGCCGCGCTCAGAAAGACTTCAGCGCTCGTGAATGTCCGGTTCTGCTTTTGATAGTACGGATGTGCAGAGTTAAGAGCCACGTTGCTAAAAGCTGCCAAGTAGCCTTCAATATCTTCTATTTGAGTTGTGGTTAAATTGGCAGCGGCGCCTTGTAAGTGCAAGCAGTCCAGAATATTGACATTACTGAGGTAGTCAACAATGGAATTGTATACTGCATTGCACCCGATATTTAGAGTGTTTGTCGGGTCTACTCCGGCAACCGTGCTTACACTCTGTACCTGAATGCCATTCAATCGAAAGCTAACTGTGCTTGGCCCGGGCAACCATTTCAGAACAGCTATACTCTTGCCCGTCCTTAGAGTTTGATTGGTCCCTGCGCCAGTGCTAGCAACGGTAGGCCACTGAAAGCTAATCGTGTTATTGCCTACAATTATCCCCAGATGCCCCCGCCAACCACTTGAGTTCCACGCACCTTCAATGATGCTGCCCGCCGCAATAGCAGGATTAGGCACATCAATGACAGCTACAAACAGATGCTGTGTGTCGTTAGGGTTACCCAACGAAGACATGTCGTATTGCTGCACTCCGGTGAACACCGCTTCGCCATTCGTCAGTGCTGCTCTTTTTGCATCCGTGGCTTGTGTTCTTGCTCCACCACTTCCGAGATTAGTGAAAGAGGAAATCTTTCCATTTATCAGGGTGTTCGCGGCCTGCACCGTGGAAATCCAATGCCTTATAGTAGCAAAGGTTAACGGATTTTGCGTAGGCCAGTATCTTGCTGCCTTGGATACATTGTCAGCCATTAGGGCACCTCCACGAGAACCACTTTAGCCGTCGATATAGTCCGGGCATTCATCTCGATGAGACACTTGGCTGTGCGATTCGGAGCCGATCCCGTCAACGAATAAACCATAAAATTCAGCTCGGTACCCAGGTCATCACGAAAACGTAGACCTCCAGAATCGTAAGCCGCGGGAGGGAATTCAATGGCCTCGCCGCTCAGATGAAACTGAAAGCCAGAGGCATTAACCGACTCGCCCACATTGAGCTCGATAAGATCCCCAGCAGCCAGGTTGAGCACTATACTATTCCGGGTTACGGTCGTTCGGATGTTAATGTTGACGAAGAAGGTCGTTTTGAATGTTTGCCACGATCCCCACGGAAGGGGAATGACACGCCCGTCTTTATTGATTTCGTGGCGCGCCCTCCAATGATGCTGCGTCACACCGGCGAGATTTATCAGTGTCGGCACGTCTACGGCGCCGTCAAGCGACCGATCTGATACAATCACCTGATCTGATGCACGACGAATTTGCACTTCAGTTTTCGATACATCGTAGTCAAGGGTTTTGGTAGCGACATACGTGCCTTTGGCCGCGCTCATAGTCGGAGTGAGCGAAACCCCAACTGCTCCCGCAGCAGGACTACTCTGCACAATTGTGGGGAACACAAGATCGGCAGGAAGCAGCGCAACATGCTCTTCCTTCTGTCGATCAACAGCCCTCCAAGGTTGCGAAAAGTCGGCATTTGTGATGAGGCTGAAATTCGCCGTGCTCATAAGCATCCCGTGAAACTCAGCGCCCTCAGAGTAATCAAGGATCGGCAGGTCAATTTTCACTTCCGAATTGGCTGGAAACTTAGAGGCTGGATACGCCTGAGAATACACTAGAGGTCCCGTGTCATCATGGCCGCGATGTATCGTGAATGTTACCGGCTGAGTAGCGGCAATGGAGCCAGTCTTGTAGTACAAAGCACTTGCCATGTAACCCTGATTGGGAACGGTGTTGTAATCGTAATCCGTACCGCCCCATTCATGAGTGAAATCGCCTTCCACTTCAGGATCGTCCCCGGCCACGCCATGCGTCACTACCCGCATTTCCTTAGCGCTGATAACCGGCATGTAAACCGTACCGTTGCTGCCGCTGTCGGATACTGGGGTACCAGCATAAGTGGTCCAAAAAGTGGCACCAGGAGCCTGGCTTGACAAGTGATGCCCTGTCATTCTTAACTTAGTATTAAGGAGGGTCATAATGCCAGTAGACGCCTCCACGCTAAAAACATTTGCTGCTACAGCAGAAGGACTTCCCTTTTTTATGGCCATAGGCTTATTCCTTATACATAAAGAAAATCCACACCCTCACCAGCAATTTCCGAATCAATGTAAAAATTACTAGGATCTATACAATAATCAGACTGGGCTAGGTCTATTGATACATCCTGACCAGCAGTTAAGATAATCTGTGGCGCGGTTAACTTATTTACTGTAGAGGTGCCAAAGTAAATATTATTAGTATTTGTTGTTTTTGCTCTTACATAAAGCATCCGAATATTAATACTCACGTCACTGAGAGGTTCAGCACTACCAGAAATCGATACAAGTTTACTTCCTGCAATTGGAATAAGCTTTGTTGGAACTATAGAAGTTGTAGGCATTAGATCTCCTATTACTGAGGGTCGTTCAATTCTCGAACAGACCGTTCGATGTATTCTACATCCACAATGCCACTTTCAATTGCGCGTTGTTTCGCACGCTCTTTGATGGCTATCACCTCATCCCCAGTTAAGTGTGCTACGGCTCCCTGAACTTGGACTCGTTGCGGCTTTACATGACCTGCGATGCCTATTGTTTCGAAGGCATATTTTAAGCGAAGAGCGCTGGGTTGGTTTGGATCTCGAATTAGGTCCTTTGCTATGTCCCACGCTTCTGCGGCGAAATCTTGAATATCCTTTGCAATGTCGAGAGTTGCGGCGTCGCGGACGCCACGAAGAATGGCTAGTTGCATTCGACCTTTTGAGCCGTTCGTAGCATTGCAAACGGTTGCTTCGGTTACACCAAGCAACTCGGAAATTTGCTTCGGCTTGAAACCGAGTAAGCTTAGGCGAATGATTTCATGGTGGGAATTGTTTAGATCTTTAAGCTGATAGGCTCGTTCCTCACACGCTTGACGGCCCATTTTAAGCTCCTTACTTTTAGGCTTGTTCAGGGAATGTACAAGCCGGCTTTGTTGGTTCGTTTAGTCCGTCTTCTTTGGAAGGTTCAGAAGTCTCAGGAAAGAAAAGCTGCCCACCCCGGGCGGTCCAGAGTTCTTTGAGTTCCATTTCTTTCTCCTTTGTTTAGCTTCGGCAATGGGTGGGTAGCGGCAGTGCCTAGTCACCACTCACAATGGCTTCCACCCATCTTGCCTCTCGCTAACAATCCAGCAGCCACTTCTCGCCTTCGGCAATTTGGCCTCGCTGTGTGCTAGGAACGAAGCGCCGAGCGGAGCGGAGCTGGAGATTACTCCGTATCAGTGTATGTCCTCATGATCCGAGTCGATGTCGAAGAAGCGAATCCGGCCGATTTGCCGAACGAATTTCTCTTTCGTGGCCCAGCACGGGGCGCTGATTGAAGTGTCGAAATAGGAGTCTGCGCCTGGCGCGGGGTTCTCACTAGAACCGCTTAGGACTTCGCACGCAATCCGCAACGCGCGGAGCCAACTTGCGTCGCTCGAATCAGAGGGCCAAGTCGTGAGCTGCGGGTCGCCCTTGAACGTAAGACTGGAATATTGAAGGCGTTTGAATAGTACCGAACAGATGTCGGAGCCCCACCATGCCGGTCGAGCAACCCGATTAAGAATCGAAAAAGCAACGGCTCGTTGGCATTCTTCGCTCTCTCCGCGAGCCTCACGCCAAACGGTTAGCGCGAGAAACGTGAGTTCGGCTTGCGCTGTTAGACACTTATGGAAGGCGGAAACGATTGGCACTTCGTGCTCCTCTCAGCTCTTTCGATTTGACTGCAAGTAACCGAGCAGCCCGGTCGCTATTGGCAGCGCAACTTCTGTTGCTCGGTCGAGAAAAACCGATGCGAGTGCAACAAGCGCTAGGGCGAAAACGGTTAGGGCCTCACTCGTTGGCGGAGGCCAGTTTTCTGGAATTAGTCGGTTTGGTCGGTTTGGTCGGTCGACTGAGAACTCCATTCGTTCGGCTCCTCTTGTTAATTCTAATTCTTCCTATCTACTTTTGCACACTTGTCTTGAAAAAGCAAGTAATATTATTCATGTGTATTAATAACATTCTTGTTCACTACACCGACCCAGCAATTCGCAGAATTGTGAATCGCAATTCGCGCGGAGCTCGAAAATAGGCTTGTTCGAAAGTCGAACACACCTATTTCGCATTCTGTTTCGCAGAATGCGAAACGCACCTGACTTCGAAAGTTCTCACAAGAGTTAACAAGAGTCATACCCTTTCGCACTCCAACTTTTCCTGCACCCAACGAGCGGGGGCTCATTTCCCCTAAGGCCAGGCCCTCCATGTGACTCATTTCAGGCGCATCGCGCTTCCGAGTGCGAGCGGCGTTGCGGCGGAACTCGAATAGTTGACAAGAGTGAACCATTCTGATAGTATCCTCAGCAAGTGAGCAGTTCGCTGCAAGCGAACGCAGTTCGCTGCAAGTGCAGCGAGCGAAAGCTCACACTCTTACGGGTTCTTTGACATACTGCTTTTCAACTAGCATCTCGACTACACGCAACGCTTGTGCAGCAGAGCTGCACAATGCGTCTGAGAGAGCGTCAGAGCGTGTGTGAGAGCGAGTTCTTTCGCTCGACGTGCTGTAGCACGTCGCTAGAAAGCGATCGCTTGAGAGAGCGCTAAACAGCTCTCAAGCGCGATCTGAACTTCGCTCACTGAGTATGACGATAGTGTCTAGCAGACACGCTTCGCGTTTCTTGCGCGTAAACACCGCGCAGTAACGAAGCGCTCTTCGAGCGAAGCTCGAAAGAAGTCCGTTTCATTCTACTCATCCTCGTTGTCTAGTTCGCTAAAGCGAACGGTCTGTTCGAAAATCGAACGAGCCTACTTGCGCGATGCGCAAAGGAGCGTTCGATGAGAGGTACATTTAGACACCGAAGAAAGTTTACTGGTTGGGATTATCCGATCAATGATAGTGGTTGGTTTATTTACCGTTGTGTTTACAAAGACTCAAACCTTGAGATAGTAGTGTTTAGCTTGGCACTAAGGTATGATTGGATATCCGTAGACTTTGATATTTAGTATTCCAGACAGGCTCGTTTGATTCTTGAACAGACCGTTCGTTTCAAGCCAATCCAAGAAGCGCGTAGCGATGCTACGTAGCTGCATCGAAGCGCGCAAAGCGCGCAGAGGGAGAGTAGAATGAAATCCATGAAGATCACAATTTCGACAAAGTTGGAGAACGGAACGAAGTGGGAATTGAAAGATTGCGAATATTCGATTCCTGAAACGCTTAAGGAATGGACCGAATACTTGGGGGAAGAAAAGATCATCCTCACGCTGGAAACCTATGATGGGATTCGCCGGCAGGATGCCGGGCGACGCGCCAAAGTTGGCGGAAAAACTCTCGCCCCGCTTTCGGATTGGAAGATTCGGAAAGAAATCGTGCCCGGATTCAAACTCTTCGAACGGACCCGCGTGAGCGCGGAGAAGCGAGATCCAAAAGAACAGATTCTCGCGCAAGAGCGGGAAAAAGCCCTCGCCGATGTGCGGGCAATGGCAGAGGCGTTGGGGATTTCGTTGGACGAAATCGTTGGAGCGGAGAAGAAGAAGAAATAGCCGTTCGCACATCGTGCGATCGCATCGCGGTGCGCGACGAGGGTGGGTAGAATGAAGCGGACTTTTTTCGCGCTTTGCGCGAAAGCGGGCGCGTTTTGCGCGTGAAACGCGCAAAAGAGTATACAAGCGTACACTGTATGCGATGTATGTGTAAAGTGTATGTGTGTAGACTCTTTTTTCGCGCTTTGCGCGAAATGCTCGAAATGCGCTAAGTGTGCGTTTTTGCTCGCTTTCTTCGAAAGCGTATGTTTGTATGCAAAGTGTATGCAAAATGTATACTGTATACTTGTAGACTACCCATGTGGGGGGGGCGCGAGCGTCGTGAACGGACCTGACGGCGACGGCTACGCCGACGGGCGGGCGCAGGGTCGGACACGGCGGGCGGTTGGGTCTTTTTTTTTTCCTAAAAAAAAAAAAAAAAAAAAAAAAAAAAAAAAAAAAAAAAAAAAAAAAAAAAAAAAGCCGTAATCAGGGCAAGGATCGTCGCCAGAACGAGCAGGCCAATATTGCGGATGA
>Ga0074193_1000741_pt1 | contig 49332 bp, 40 predicted proteins | sample EPASupsiteHSE605_FD_64523 | JGI IMG/M metagenome (GOLD analysis project Ga0074193, IMG submission 64523) | Bioremediated contaminated groundwater from EPA Superfund site, New Mexico - Sample HSE6-05 | ecosystem: Environmental > Aquatic > Deep subsurface > Groundwater > Contaminated ...
CCGACCAGAAGAGCCAGGTGATAAGCGGAACAAGAGAAGAAGGCTGCACCGTAACCGTAACCAGCCCCACGGCAACCATCGGCACGGTTGCCTACCCCACGGCGACCACCTGGCAAGCCGCCGTGTCGGCCCTTTCGGACGGCGCGAACATCATCAGCGCAGCAACCGTAGACACAGCGGGAAATCAGGCAACCACAACCGCAACCATCGTAGTGAAAACAACAGCACCCGTCGTAACCGTCACCGCATCACCCGCCACCCTCTGGCCGCCGAACCACAAGCTCGTGCCGGTAACCGTCAGGGGGAATGTCCTCACCTCCGCAACCGACATGGAATCCGTGCTCATCACCATCAGCGACGAATACGGCAAGTACAACTACAAGGACCTGCCAAGCGGCAGCACCGTCTATCTTGAAGCGTGGCGGAACGGAGACGACATGGCCGGACGGGTGTACACGGTAACCGCAACCGCAACCGACAAGGCGGGGAACAAGGCCACCGCAGTGACCAGTGTCGTGGTTCCACATGATGTGGGGAAACAAGGATGCAGCGGGGAATCGGACGACAAAGAACGGGAACGGCATGAACGGAAGGATGATCATCATCACCACAGTGACGATGATCGGGAAGGACGGCATGATCATGACGATGACTGATGTCGGTCTCTGCTGTAACACTGGGAATTGAAAAAAGCCCCTGTCATGCATAATCGTATGACAGGGGCTTTTTAAAAATGTCGGCTAAAATGGCAGGAATCGATACAGAGCGTTACCTTTTGTAGCTCACCGTATCATGGCAACTTGCCGTGCACGTACCGCCGTCAGACGAAGCCTTATAGGCAATCGTCACCTCATCCTTCCCCTTGCCGCCGCTCTTTTCCCTTATCAGCCTCTCCTGCCTGCTTGAATGAACATCATGGCACATGGTGCAATTGAGCCCGTTCCTGCCGCTCACGTGGAGATAATGGAGATTCTGCCTCCCGTTGCGGAAAGCGGTCGATTTGTCCGTCTCCTCTTCGGTCATGCTCTTGCTGTCGTGGCAGGTGAAACAGAGGGCATAGCGGTCGTCACCGTACGGCAGATTGTACTCTGCGGGGAAGCCCGTCTTGAGCAGCCGGGCGTTATCCGAGCCGTGCACGGCATGGCAGCTCTCGCACTCGCCCGATGATACCGGCATGTGCACCGATTTGCCGTCGGCCAGGGCGCTGTCGTGGCAATTGAAACAGATCAGGGGTTGCGACTGCTTGATCAGTTTTGCAGCCTTGGCCTGGTGGGGTGCATGGCAGTCGAGACAAGCGCCATCGGCAACCGGCGCATGGGGAAATTTCTTTTTCTCGAATCCCTTCTTGTCGTGACACTCAAAACAGAGCCCGCTCCCGGTGAAGCGCAATAGCTTCTTATTTGTGGAGTTGTGCGGTGCATGGCAATCGCCGCACACCCCTTCCCGGATCGGCCCGTGGACGCTCTTTTCCACCGAGAGGTTGTCATGGCAATCGCAACAGAGCTTTGCCCCCCTGGCTTTGACCGCAAACAGCCCCTTTTTGAATTGGTGGTTACCCCCCTCCGTATTATGGCAGGGGGTGCACTCCTTGCCGGAGAGCGGTTCATGTAGATGCGTCCCATCGAGCTTGCCCGGATGGCAACGGAAACAGGGCTTGCCGCTTGCCGGATCGATCGTTCCCCCTTCGGCAGCCATCGCCCCCCCTGCAACGATTGCCAGCACACCAACCACATTACATAAAATCTTTCGCATTCGTTCACCTTTCGCTTTTATTGTGCCGACCGCGGTTTCCCCGCCCGAAGTGCGGCACAGGGTATCGCCTTGAAATCGGCAGTTGCAGGGGACCGCAGAGAGCAATTATGCGCGGCTCAACTCCGCTCTTGTCGAAATGGGGCGTACACAGCCGATATTCCGCATAATGAGTTTATCGGCTGTAGTGGAATGAACTTTAGACGCGGCAGAAACAGGGCGTCTGGAGCAGCGGCGGGCATCCTTCCCGGAGAAATGCCGCATTATCGCAATCGGCATTTGCTCCTTCATCCCGTGCATGGTATAAATCAAGGTAGGAGCTGCAAACAGCAGAATACAGAGGGGGCGGAATGCCAAACCACTACGACACGATCATCATCGGCGCAGGAATCAGCGGCCTGAGCCTGGCCCACTACTGCGCCAGGGCAGGACAAAAAACATTGGTCATCGAAAAGAGCGAGCGGACCGGCGGCTGTTTCCACTCCCATCGATTCGATGGGGATGCGTCCGGCTTCTGGCTGGAGTTGGGCGCCCACACCTGTTACAACTCCTACGGGAACCTCATCGGCATCATGGAGGAAGACGGGCTCCTGGACCGTCTCGTGAAAAGGGAAAAAGTCTCTTTCAGGATGCTGGTGGATGGACGGATTCGTTCCATCCCCTCTCAACTCAATTTTCCGGAGCTGCTCCTGTCAGTCCCCCGACTTTTCACCCTGAAAAAAAACGGAGAGAGCGTCGCCTCCTACTACTCCCGGATCGTCGGCCGGGGCAACTACGAGCGGGTGTTCGCGCCGGCTTTCAATGCGGTTCTTTCCCAGAAGGCCGGCGAGTTCCCGGCCGGAATGCTCTTCAACAAGCGGCCGCGCCGCAAGGAGATCATGAAGAGCTTTACCCTCGTCAACGGCCTCCAGACGATCACCGATGCGCTCAGTTGCGAGCCTGGCGTAGAGGTGGCAACCGGAACGACGGTGTCCGCCGTCGATTTCTCCGACGGCACCTACCAGATCAAAACGGAGAGCGGCCAAAGCTACGAGACAAAAAACCTTTGCCTGGCTGTTCCGCCGCCTGCTGCGGCCTCGCTGCTGAGCGGGTTGGCGCCCGATATTTCCGCGATCCTCGGACAAATAAAGGTTGAGACCATCGAAACGGTCGGTGTGGCAGTGAAAAGGGAAAAGATTCAACTTGCCCCTCTGGCCGGGATTATCGCACCGAACGACATCTTTTATTCCGCGGTATCACGGGACACCGTTCCCCATGCAAACTACCGGGGATTCAGCTTCCATTTCAAGGGAGGAGTGGCGAGCCTCGATGAAAAGCTGAAGCGGATCGCCGCGGTTCTAAAGATCGAGCAGCAGGAACTGACGCAATTTGCCGTCAGGGAAAGCCTGCTTCCATCACCGGTGGTCGGCCACGAGAAACTGACCGCCGCAATCGACCGGCTGACCGAAAGGAAGACACTCTTCCTGACCGGCAATTACTTCCTCGGCCTGGCCATCGAAGACTGCATTTCCCGTTCACGCGCGGAATTCAACCGCCTTACCGGCAGGAGCCGGTGAAGGAAACCGTGATGGTTATATCCCTCATCGCCGCCATGGCTGAAAACAGGGTGATCGGCCGAGACAACACCATCCCCTGGGATATCCCGGCAGACCGGAAACGGTTCAGGGCTCTCACCCTCGGCCACCCGGTCATCATGGGGCGAAAGACCTTTGAGAGCCTGGCCGGACCACTTCCGGGGAGAAAGAACATCATTATAACCAGGCAGATGGATTACCGGGCGGAAGGATGCTTCATCGCCCACGATCTCGCTTCAGCCCTGGCGATGGCAGGAGAAACAGATGAGCTCTTCATCTGCGGCGGCGGTGAAATTTACCGGCAGGCGCTCCCCATTGCCGACAGAATATATCTGACCATCATCCACAGCCGGTTTGACGGGGACACCCGTTTTCCCGAAATACCGGAACGGTTCGTCGAGGTTGGGCGGGAGACCGTTGAGGACGCCATCCCATACAGCTTTGTACTCTACGACAAAAGGCCGTCATCCGCATAGCCTGCCTGATTTTTTAAAATATCGCTAAAGAAAAGATGGCCGTAGCCGATCTTTAACAGAGAGGTACTGCGCCATGTTATCGAAAGAAGCAGGGGAATTATTCGCCAAAGGGTTGGAATCCATCGGGCACGACCATCTCTACCTTGCCCGCACTTGCTTTGAGCAGGCAATGGACCTGGAGAAGTGCCCGGAGGTCTGCTCCTACCTCGCCTTATGCCGGGCAAAAACGCGCGGCCAATTCAGCGAGGCGATCGCCATGGCCAAAGAGGCGGTTGACGATGCGCCGGGAAACTCCGCTTTGTATCTGAACCTGGGGAGGATCTACCTCCTGGCCGGAGATAAGGAAAGCGCCCTGGATATCTTGCGTAAAGGAATGCAGTTTGATGACAACCAGGAGATCCTCAAGGAACTTGAGATCCACGGCAACAGAAAACCTCCCGTCTTTCCAGCACTGAAGAGAAACCACCCCCTGAACAAATATCTCGGTATGCTCCTCTCCCGGCTGGGATTGAGATGACGATGCCGAAAAAGGCGCCCGGCAGGCCGGGCGCCTTTTTTTCGGGATCAGCTGAGAATTCCGGGAGAAGGCCGTCTGTCGCGACTTCGTCCGTTCGTTCGGTCGCCGAAGCTGCGGACCTTGCACCGTCTCCCACGTCACTGCCTGCATACGTTGTTTGCAGGCGGAGGTGCTTCTTTCAATCTCGGGCGGGTGTCCGCTCGCCGCTTCGGCTCTGTCACCCACTCCCGAAGCCACGACAGCCGTACTTTTTCATCTAAAAGACGAAGCCGAGTGTGATCTGGAACTTGTCGTTATCCAGCGGCTTTTCTCCAATCGTGCGGTGATCGTCGTAGATCTGGTAATCGGCCTTGATGGCCACCGTGGTGGTCGGCTTGAAGACCAGGCCGAAGGTGGTGTAGTTGCGGTCGAACCTGCCGCTCACCTTGGTTGGATCGACTGCGCCGCCGTCCTGGGTGTTGAATTCGGACCAGCGGGCAAACACCAGTGCATCGGCATCTGTCAACTTGCCTTTCTTCAGCCCGTTCGGCATAACGTGATAGGCCCCTTCCACCCAGTAGCCTGACATGTTGTGGCCGATATCGTTGACACCGAGCGCTTTCGGGTCATCCTGGTAAACATGCACGTATTCTCCGGCGAGGTCAAAATCGCCGATGCTGTATTTCCCGTCAAAAGCGGCAACGGTGGTATACGCCGTGCCGACCTTGGCGGAATTGCCCGTATAAAAGGAAAAATTGGTGTAGAGATTGGTTATGGGACGTATTTCCAGACGGCCGGTTACGGCCTTGTTCCTGTTGATGTCTACGTTGAAATTCTGCACCCCTCCCCTGATGCCTTTTTTAGCGGAAAATTTACTGCCGTCCAGACCGTTCATCACCAGCAGCTGGTAATCGACCTTGTCTCCCAGAGAGCCGTAAATGCCTGCACCCATTTCAGACCAGGTGGAGGGGATGAGAAAACGGTCCAGTTGCGGCCGCTCACTGGAATTGAAATTGGTCGGTTCATGATACAGATTGATGGCGCCGACCGGCGCCAGCATGATTCCGGTCTTGATGTTGAATGGTCGCGCCAACTTGAATTCAAGGAAAGCCTGTTCAACTCTCACCTCGCCGGAAAGTTCCCCTTCGTCGTTCAATTCGTCCTTCACCCCGCCGTGTTCCCATTCAAGTTCGGTGTTCAGCGTTATCCAGTCTGTCAATTCCGAGTTGACATAAAGGACGATGCGGTGCGGATCAAAGGTGTTGCCCCCCTTGCCGTTGCCGTTTTCCTTCGTAAAAATATAGTCAAGCTCTCCATAGCCGCCAAAGCGGGTTTTATCCCAGACTTTTTTCAGAAAACCATCGCCTGCTTTCCCGTCCGTCGCGGGTTTATCCGCCGTTGCCGACTTGATCGCCTTGACCTGGCTGCTCAAATCGTCCACCTGCGCCTGCAGCTCTTCAACAGTTGCTGCGCGCGCCTTTGCCGCCATAGAACAGAGGATCGTCATTGCCGCCAAAATAACAAAAGTCTTTTTCATTGCCCTTCTCTCCTTTTTCGATAGTTTTTCAATCCGATTGCGACACCGACTTACCCCGCCTCCTTTCCCGTCGCATGATTTTGATATCCAGTTTCATTCAATAGACAAACCACTGCTTTTACGCGAACAAGCGTGAGCCTTACGACTACAATCCACCCCCGCAGTTGTCTTAAAATTGAAAGTCTTTTTCAAATAGCATAAAGAGCTCACGCCAGTCAAGCGCAAGAATAATTATTGTTTTCTAAATCGGGGAAGATTGACTGCCGATACGGCAAATGGTAATTTTGCGCCATGCATAACATACAGTGCGAAGCCATTGTTCTCGGTGTAATGGACTACGGCGAGGCGGACAAGATCGTTACACTCTTCACCCTGGAGCACGGCAAACTCAAGGCGCTGGCCCGCAGCGCGAAAAAGAGCCGCAAACGGTTCGGCGGCGCACTCGAACCGTTTGCCCGCCTGCGCCTGCAGCTTGCCATGAAGGCGGGGCTCTCGACCCTGAACGGGGCGGACATCGTCACCATCTTTCCCCACATCCGCCAGGACCTTGTCAAGATCGGCCACGCCGCCTATGCCTGCGAGCTGGTGGAACGCCTTGTTCCCGAGGCAGAGCAGAACCATCGCCTGTTCCGGCTCCTCGCCGCCTACCTGGAACATCTCGACCGATTTGAGAGCGATCCGTCGGACCGCCGTTTTTTCGAAGCGAACCTGCTGAAGGTCGTCGGCTATCAACCCGCCTTGAACCGCTGCGCCGCCTGTGATGCCGACCTTGTCGGCGCCTTGGTGCTCCGCTGGTCGCCGTCATCTGCCGGTATCCTCTGCGGAAGATGTGGAAAAACGGGAAGACCGATTGCAGCACAAACAGTGGCGCTCCTGAACCGGTCCATGGATACCGGACGATTCGGCCTGATCCGCTTTTCCCCCACGGAACTGGCGGAGGCGGGCGAACTGCTGGACGCCGCCATCTCCTGCCACATCAATCGCCCACTCAAGTCCCTCACCTTTTTGCGGGAAATCGAGGTCTGATGCAGGATACTTTCCACCCTGCCGGGACACGTACCGCATCCAGCCAAAAATGTTGACCGGGAAAGAGCGGCAGGTTATAGTATCCCCTTTCTTTACCAACCCTCAACTTTGCAGGTAGTAATACATGTCATCATCGGATTTAAGAAAACTGCCACCCCAGAGCATCGAAGCGGAAATGTCGATCCTCGGCGGCATCCTCGTGGATAACGAGGCGATCAACCGGGCACTGGAGATAATCACCCCGGATGATATGTACCGGGAGACGCACCGTAAGATCATGCGGGCCATGATCGAGCTCAACACCCGCAATGAGCCGTGCGACCTCATTACCCTCACCTCCATCCTCAAGAAAAAGGGGGAACTGGAAGAGGTGGGAGGCGGAGCCTATCTGGCGACCCTGGTCGATTATGTCCCGATGGCCGCCAACATCGTCTATTACTGCAAGATCGTCAAGGAAAAGGGGATTACCCGCAAGCTGATCAGCGCCGCCACCGAGATCGTCAGCCAAGGCTTCGAAGATCAGGTGGACGTGGAGGAGTTGCTCGACAACGCCCAGAAGGTGATCTTCGAGATATCGGAAAACAAGCTGCGCCCCGCGTTCTACCCGGTCGGCGCCATCCTCAAGGACACCATAAAGAACATTGAGCTGCTCTATGAGAAAAAGGAGCATGTCACCGGCGTGCCGACCGGCTTCATCGATCTCGATGAAATGACCGCCGGTTTCCAGGGAGGCGACCTGATCATAGTCGCCGGACGACCCTCCATGGGGAAAACCGCTTTTGCCCTCAACATCGGCCAGAACGCCGCCATTCACGCCAGCAAGCCGTACCCCGTAGCCATATTCTCCCTGGAGATGAGCAAGGAGTCGCTGGTGACCCGTCTCCTCTGTTCCGAAGCGAGGATTGACGCCAGCCGGCTTCGCACCGGACATCTCATCGAATCGGACTGGGAAAAACTGGCCCGTGGCGCAGGCAAACTGCATGAGGCGAAGATTTTCATCGACGACACCCCGGCCATCTCGGTACTGGAGATGCGTGCCAAATGCCGACGCATGAAGGCCGAGCACGATATCGGCCTGATCATGGTCGACTACCTCCAGCTCATGCGGGGCAGTTCCAACCCGGAATCGCGCCAACAGGAAATTTCCGAGATCTCGCGCTCGCTCAAGGCACTGGCCAAGGAGCTCAATGTGCCGGTGGTCGCACTTTCCCAGCTGAACAGGGGATTGGAAAGCCGTACCGACAAGCGGCCGATGATGAGCGACCTCCGCGAATCGGGAGCCATTGAGCAGGACGCGGACGTCATCATGTTCGTCTATCGCGGCGAGGTTTACGACAAGGAAAACGAAGAACTGAAGGGCAAGGCGGAGATCATCATCGGCAAGCAGAGGAACGGCCCGATAGGCATCGTCGACCTGGCCTTCCGCGGCGAACACACGCGATTCGAGAACCTGAGCAAGCGGGACGACCATTGATCCGAGAAAAAGTATTTGCCACAGAGCCACAGAGACACCGAGTTAACAAAATAGAAAGGTTAAATCATCAAGCAGCTTGTTTGTGCTTCTCCATTTTGGTGAACGGTCTTATTTGAGAATACTCTGTGATTTTCTCGGTGTCTCGCTTAGAAGCGCCTACTTTTGGCCGTGGCTCTGTGGCCTAACTGTCGTTTTAAGGTTTATTATTATTTGTCGAACATGAAAGGATAAAAAATGACCACTTACAATGCACTGCGTCAACTTCCTGCAGCGGCGGAATACAAAAAAGACGATGTGCTGGTTCTGTGCGGCGAACTGTTCGGCCGCGGCTACGCCAACGGCATTGTCGATGAAGCACGCCGGGCCGGCATGACCATTATCGGCACAACAGTGGGGCGGCGCGACGCCGACGGGACGCTGCGCTCCCTCACCACGGAAGAACTGGCGGAAGCCGAAGCAACGCTGGGAGGAAAGATCATCAACATCCCGCTGGAAGCCGGTTTCGACATGGAGCCGGGCGCCGGCGACGGTCGTTCAGTAGTTGAACAGCTCAAGGGGGTCAAGGCCGACGATTGGGACAAGGTCCGATTCGACTGGAACGACGTTGAGTATACACGGCAGCAGGGTGCAAGGCGCTTCAGCGCCAACCTCGGCCTGGTTGTCACCGAACTGGGAAAGATGCTCCCCGCCGGTGCAAACGTCCTGTTTGTCCACACCATGGCCGGCGGCATTCCCAGGGCCCGTATCTTCATGCCGCTCCTGAACAGGGTCTTCAAGGGACAGGGAGACCGCTTCCTCTCCTCGGAGACCTTCTGGAATTCCGATCTGGGCAAGCTCTGCAAGGTGAGCTTCGACGAGGTGACCGCCGACACCTTCCGCTACCTGATCGATGCCACCGCCCCCCTGCGGGACAAGGTTTCCGCCCGTTATACGGCTTACGGCTACCACGGCTGCGAAGTTCTCATCAATGGCGCTTACACCTGGCAATCCTACACCCCCTACCTGCAAGGGTGGGCAAAGATCCGTCTCGAAGAGGTCGCCGCAACCGCCTGGGCAGAGGGGATAAAGGCAACAGTTTTCAACTGCCCGGAAATCCTGACCAACTCCAGCGCCCTGTTCCTCGGCGTGGAGAATTCACTTTACCCCTTGCTGGCAGCCCTGGAAAAAGAAGGGAACGGCCCACTTGCCGAGGAAATCAAGGCATCCTGCCGTGCCCTCTCGAATGAAGGCACTGCAATTGATACGCTTATCGCAAAGGCAAACGACTATCTGTCTGCGCCTATTACAGTCGCGCTCCGTGATTTTGCCGGCTGGCCCCAGCATAACAGACCGGAACAGCAGGATTTCATGCTGAACTGCTCTGCCGAGCTCCTGGCAATGAACAAAAACCCGAAGGAAATCGTCTGCGCCGTACTTTCCCAGGAAGTGTTCAGAGCAGTGGGGAGACTGATGTTCGACTTTTCCTGGAAGCAGGATGCCCCGGTCCTCTGGCTCAACCATGACGTTATAGCCAAACGGCTGGTTACGGCTTAATAAAAGAAGAACTGCCGAGAAAATAACTACGGGAATTGTATGCCGATTAAGATCCTGCTTGTAGATGACGTCAACATGTTTGTGGAGTTGCAGAAAGGCTTCCTGAAACAATCGTCCGTCACAATACTGACCGCCGGGGACGGCGTGGAAGCTTTGAAAGTCTGCCGCGCCGAGCGACCCGCTTTGGTTTTCATGGACCTGCACATGCCCAACATGAACGGTGCGGAATGCTGTGCAGCCATCAAATCCGACCCTGCCCTGAAGTCGATACCGGTCATCATGATGACATCGGCAGGGAAGGAAGACGACAAGTCGCTCTGCATTAAAGCCGGCTGCGACGATTTCCTGACCAAGCCCCTTGACCGTCAGCTCTACCTGGAGCTGGCCCGTTCCTATCTGCCGGAAATAGACCGGCGCTACAAAAGGATCGACTGCCGGGCCAAGGTCAAGTTCAGGGCTTTCGGCGTATCCCTCTCGGGAGAGATCGTGAATCTGAGCACCCTCGGCATTTATATAGCAACCGACTATGCAATGGAAACGGATACGGTTATTGATCTGGTCTTTGCCCTGCCCGAAGAAAACGGGGCAATCATCCATACCAAGGGACGTGTCGCCTGGCCGAACTCCAAGACGGATCGACATAAATTGAGCCTGCCGAATGGATTCGGCGTTGAATTCATCGCCATAACCGGAGAATCCAGGGTAGCGCTGGCAAGTTTTGTGGACAGACATAAATCGTGAGGGATGAGTAAGCTACTCCTCAAGCTTCTCCAGAACCGCAACCGCGCATATCTCACGCCGCATGAATTCCTCCCTTCCATGCTTCTTCGCATGGAAGGGAGGAATTCATGCAAGACTCCCCTTCAGGCAAACTTCCTCTTCCTTGAACTCCAACCCTTTCCCGGCAACGCAATCGGCAAGTAAACGGCAGGTTCCCTGGCATTTTGCGGAAACACAACATGTTCCCGTGTTTTTGCGTAAACGGTTTTCAATTAACGCTAGCCAACCATCGTATTTTCACAATATCTCAGTACTTTGATTTAAAATTATTTCTAATTTTATTTTCACGGCCAGCCATAAACCCAATAAATGCAATATTATAATAATTTATTATATTGATATTAGAAATATTTTTTGCATATCTGTGTCACACGGACCGGTTTGTGCTAAGCAGGACAACAGTGCTTCCGTGCTCGAACGTAACCACCCTCCCAAAAAGATTTCGAATGGATTGCCACCTTAGCTGAACCGTGCAAAGCAGAGAATATATATCCCCATGAAGCAACGGTCCACCCAAGCTATCGCCGGCTCCATGGTTAATCAATCAAGCCTCCCAAAAGGCTGATTTGCCGTACAACTGCAACGTTTATCCTCAGAGGACAGCAACCATGGAGCATAACAGGATATTAATCGTCGATGATGAAAAGCTTATTTCCTGGTCCCTATCCGTCATGCTCTCAAAAGCCGGGTATGCGGTCGAAACCGCTGCCAGCGGGTCAGAAGCAATCAATAAACTCTCCCTGTTCAAGCCTGATATGGCACTACTTGATATACGGCTCCCCGATGCCGATGGTCTGGACCTGCTCCAACAATTCAAACTCAGAGATGAAGAGCTCAGCGTAATAATGATCACTGCCAATGCCGATGTCGATTCCGCTGTCAGAGCCTTGAAGCTAGGTGCGGAAGACTATATCGGCAAACCATTCAATATGGAAGCGTTACGCCACGTTATCGACAAGGCTTTTGAAAAGCGGCAACTCAGGGAAAAACTGGATTTTTTCCGCAAGGAACTCCGCAAGAAAACCGAACATGACAAACTTGTGGGAAACAGCGCAAGCATGGTCAACCTTTTCAAGATGATCAAGGTCTGTGCGGATACCGATGCCAAAACTGTTCTGATCCTGGGTGAAAGTGGAACCGGCAAGGAACTTGTGGCCAGGGCCATCCACAATCACAGTGCAAGGGCTGATGCACCGTTTGCAGAGGTCAACTGTGCCGCCATACCGGAAACCCTTCTGGAAAGCGAACTTTTCGGCCATGAAAAGGGAGCGTACACGGATGCAAGCAAGAGGCGCAAGGGGATCTTCGAACTGGCAGAAGGTGGAACGGTTTTTCTCGATGAAATCGGCGATATGCCCTTTTCCATGCAGGCAAAGGTGCTCAAGGTGATTGAGACGAAACGGTTCCGCCGTCTCGGTGCTGAAGAAGACATCCAGGCTGATGTGCGGATCATCGCTGCCACCCATCAGGATCTGCCTGCAATGGTTAAAGAACGCCGCTTCAGAGGCGATCTTTTTTACCGCTTGAACGTCATGAACATTCCCTTGCCGCCACTGAGGGAGAGAATGGATGATATCCCCAGCCTTGTCCAGTATTTCATCGAACGGCTGAATGAAGAATACGGGCGCAGGGTGGAAGGAGTGTCGCCGGAAACCATGGCTTATCTCACCGGCTATGGCTGGCCGGGGAATGTACGGGAACTGCGTAACGCCATAGAACGAACCATGATGCTCGAACATAGCAGAATATTGACTCCCGTTTTTCTGAACGCGGAAATAAAGCAGCAATACGAAACAGCACAAAACAAAAGCCTGCATGTCGATTCACATGCTTCTGCCCAGCATTCGTTTGCCAGGGGGCATATTACCATCCCGACCGGCGGCATATCCCTGGAAGAACTGGAGCGTCAACTTATCCGGATGGGGCTTGAGATCTCCGGCGGCAACCAAACAAAAGCAGCCAAATATCTGAAAATGAGCCGGGACACCCTCCGCTACCGCATGAAAAAATTCGGCATGTCGGAATCATCCCAAAAGGACGAATGGTGCGACATGAAAACGGGGGATGATTCTGCCGTTTCTCAACGGTTATTCCCCCATCTGGTGAGCTGAAGGGGGGCCTTTACACCCAACAGGCCCCTGACATGGGGCAAATACCCCTATTTTTTCACCGGCATTTTCTGCTGGAGAGAGGGGCCGGCAAGCAACTAAGAGATGAAAGTTTTGCAATATACTGATGTTTAGACGTATCTCGGGCATTTATCACTTGCCGCCAGCAGGTACGGACATGCATGGCATCAACATTGCTCTCGGTGATACTCGTTTGCACTCCTTTGGGGGAAGGATGCAGAGCCGGGCAATGGCAAGAGCAGCAGCTGAGTCTCCCTTTATCCGGGCAGCATGCACTAAAAAGCCAAACGGGAAAAATGAAAGCGCCGAACCTGATTATGCATCGTCAACAACTAATCATCTTTACTTGTAAAAGAGGATACTTATGAAACTCAATTTTATTGCCGGCATTTTTGTTACCGTGCTGGCGGGAAGTGCAAGCTTGGCTTTCGCCGGCCTTGTCTCATACTCACCCGGGAGCGGGGTTATCAGTTCGCCCCATAACATGAACCTCTACCTGCCCTTGGCAACCGGCGGAGCCAACAACGGTGACAACCAGCAGCAAGTATGCAAATTCTGCCACACGCCACACAACACTCTCAGCACCGGCCAGGCTTCTTACAGCCCCTTATGGAACCACACGCAGACCACGCAGAACTTCCTCCCCTATGTCGGCATAGAGGAAGGCGACTACATGACAGAGCCCGACTACCTGGATAAGTCCGCGAGCCTACAGGCGGTGATCGATCCGGCGGATATGATGGACGGACCATCCCGGCTCTGCATGAGTTGCCACGACGGTACTACCGCCATAGATTCTTACAGCGGCAAGATGGGGTCGTTCACCCCCACCTCTAACCATGTAGTGCTTGCCCCTGATGGCGCCTTCGGGGGTGCCAACGGCGGAAACCTGATGGACGACCATCCGATCGGTTTCAGTTACGGGAAGGTAGCTGCCCTGGATCCGTATATCCACCAGCCCAACGCCAACATCTCCTGGATTCCGGCCGGTGACAGGAAGTGCACAACCATCAGCGAGCTCCTGTACAAGGGTGACAAGTTGACCTGTGCCTCCTGCCACGATGTCCATAATACCGCAAACGCAACCGCCGCCGCCCCACTCTTGCGGGTAAAATTGGACGGCTCGAAACTTTGCCTGACCTGCCACGACAAATAGCAGCCTTTCTTGCTTTCACCGGCCAATGGGCAGGCGCAGCCTGCCCATTGGCCCCCTGAAGGCTCTAATAGCGGCACAGGCTCGCCGGAGAATCAGAGCAGGAAACTTTATTCGGAGAATGAAAACCATGCATCCCCATCGCCTTAACGCCGTCGGAAAACCGACCTTCAAGCCTTTTCTTCTCTTATTGCTGCTCCCCTTCTGGCTCACCGGCTGTGCCCTGAACAAACCCGCAAAGGAAACGGTTTATTTCCCCCCAGCCCCGAACCCGCCCCACTTACAGTACCTTACCAGCATATCCAGCGCCGCTGATGTAAAACCTGCGCTGCTGCCATTTCTCCCGAATACAGCCGAACCGGGGGAAACGCTCTCAAAACCTTACGGCATCGCCGTCAGGGGGAGCAAAATATACGTTTCCGATACCCCTTTTGCGCAGCTGTCCGCCATTGATTTTGAACAGAAAACATATGCCCTGTTCAGGCAGGATGCCATGCAAACACCGATCAACATAGCACTTGACCAGGAGGGGAACATCTATGTGGCTGATACCGGCAAGAAAGCGGTCTTGCAGTTCACGCCGGAAGGGGATTTGCAAAGAACCCTTGCCAGGGAGATCACAAAACCAACGGATGTGGCAATCTATGGCGACGAAATATTCGTCGTCGATTACAGCAGCAGTGAAGTGAAGGTACTGGACAGGAAGAGCGGAAACCTGATCAGGAGCATCGGCAGGGAGGGCAAACCGGATGAAACATTGTCCCTGCCGACCAATCTTGTCCTGGACAAAAACGGTTTCGTCTACGTAACCAACCTGGGACACAACCGGATAATCAAGATGGACCGGACGGGCAAGGTGATGAAGGCCTTTGGTGAGACGGGGGACCGGCCGGGACAGTTTGCCAGACCCAAAGGGATTGCGGTGGACGATGATGGATTGATCTACGTGGTCGACGCCGGCCATCAGGTTGTCCAGATTTTCAATCAGGATGCCCAACTGCTCATGTTCTTCGGCGAACGGGGATCAAAGGCGGGAACCTTGAATCTCCCCGCCGATATAGCCATCAGCCGCGACAACCTTGAATACTTTCGACGGTTTGCCGACCCCGCCTTTGAGGTGGAGCAACTGATATTCGTCACCAACCAGGCAGGACCAAGAAAGATAAGCGTTTACGGCTTCGGCCACCAAAAGGTCTCCGCTCAGCAGAACAACACAACCCCGCCACCCGGTAACAACGCACCTCTCCAAGCCGTAGCTGCCGGCAAATAACGTCGCCCCGGATTTGCGGGGCAAATGCCCCACAGCTGCGCACTATCCCCCTGCTTTTTGAAAAAATGCGTCATCCACCCCCTATGCAACCTCACCATTCAACCAATAAGCCCCTCTGAAAATTTGCCGAAAACCGCTCACAAGATGGATGCGCATCAATTCCATTAACTCAATATATTATTATGCAAATAAAGGCATATTTAATGCTATCTAACAAAACGTTTCCATTCCCGACCCGTTTGGCGTTGCAAAAGAACTGCCCCAATCCACTGCATCCCCCAGTGCAGGAGGAAATTTACGGGGGTGGAAAAGCGCGGATCTCACAGACCGTGAAAAAAACTCAAAAACGAAAGGAATAGTCATGAACAAGCGTTTTAAAGACTCGTTGCCGATGATGGCCACGGTCGGTGCGCTCTTGACCGGTTTCGGGCTGTCGTTGGGCACAAGCTTCGCCGCCCATCCGCCGATCGAGCTCAAGACCTACGACGAGGTAGCCATCCAGTATGGTGTACCTTACACTGTCGATGCAAGCGGCAACAAGGTCCCCATGGGACCGATGCCGGTAATGGTCGGAGGCAATCCGCAAAACCCGATGGAGGGCTTCCCTTACAGCCCCAAGGCAACCTGCGGTTCCTGCCACAACGGCTCGACAATCGCACCATCCACTGGTAAAGCGCTGAAAAGTTACGATGCGCTGGCCGACCACGCCTTCCATTCGGCTCTTGGAGCCAATGAATGGAACGATTCGCCCACCGGCAGCTTTGACACCACAGTCAACCGCCAAAAACCCTGGACCCAGACCAAAGCCATGTGGGGTAAGTGGTGAAGCCCCTCTCTTCGCCAGGTGGCGAATTTAATGAAACAACCAGGTGGTTCCGATTTAACCTATCCAACTACAGATAAATTTCTTTTTGGTGATGTAGCAGGCAGCAAGTATACCAAGGTCGACCTTTCCGTCTGGGACATGGCGACCAACTGCGGCAGCTGCCACGTGGGCGGCGCCCTGGTGGAAAAGGACCGCAACGGCTTCAGGCTTTCTCAACGGGCGTTGTCCGACCAAACGATTAACCCTTATATGAACACCGTTGCCGAAGCATGGGACGCAAAAACAGGCAGCCCGCAAAGCAATGTGATCCGTGCACCATGGAGCTATCCCGGCACAACCGACAGGAAGGCGCCGGCCCTTGGCGGCGGTAACGCGATGATTGCTCCCAACGGCTGGGGAAGTGTCGCCATGAACCAGGATGGGACGGCAAATACGCCCCCTTACATTCAGAACGGGCAGCTGATGATGCCGAACGTACGGGAGATGGACTGTCTTTTCTGCCACTTCCAGGGTTACAACAACCTGATGAGTTCAGTTTTTGCGCAGATGGGCATTCTCAATGCAGCGCCAATGGCCGGAGCAGGCCTCATGGACCTCATGCCCGGCAGCCCGACCCAGGGTGGTTACAACGCCGCCATGATCGAACTTGGGCCAAAAGATGCCAACGGCATGCAGGCTGTCAGCCTGAAGCAATCGCTGGTTGACAACATCAAGCGTCTGCCACCCAGCGCCAACTGTCAGCAGTGTCATAGCCCGAACACTCTCAAGGACCTGCCGGAGATGATGACCGGTTTCCTCTCGTCGGCGCCGATGATCCTGAACACCAACCCAAACAATCCGATGGTAGGACCGACCGGGCTGGTAATGCCGGCCTACGATTTTAATGCGCCGTGGATGCCATCTCCCGATAAATACCCCGGCTCCCCCAATTCGCCATTGATCGACGCAACCAACCTCTACAGTTACATGGTCCGCGGCATCCTTGCCGCCCAGGGGTCAACCGTCTACAACAGGCTGACCGTCAACGGCATGACCTCCTTCGGCGGTGACAATAAAGGTGCCAGCGGCCCGATCTACTATGAAGCACCGGTTACGGACATCGGCCTTACCGCCGATTTCACGGGACAGCAGAACCAGAACGTACTGAAGAAATCCACCGTACCCTTCCCTCGCGCCGACTGGTTCAAGCGTGGCGATGCCTGGCAGAATGGCCAGGAGATTCATGGCAGCCTTGGCTGCGCAGGCTGTCACATGGACACCAACAGTTCCAATCCCGACAAGAACCAATGTGATCCCGGCCGCGGTTTCGACGGCTCAGGCACCATAGCAGACGGCTCGCAGATCGGCACCAAGGTCGACAGCCGCAACACCGTCAAACGCTGTGAAAGTTGCCATCTTTCCGGCACCAATCCCGACGGCAATACCATTAGCACATTTGGAGCACCCGACCCGACAGCAGCACATCAGAGAGCAGGCCTCACCGCCATGCTCAACAGGGCCATGGGCCCGGATGGCAGCGGCGGCCAGAAACTCATCCCCGGCAACCATCTTGATGTCATTGACTGCACCGTCTGTCACGTGCAGAAAAAGAGCATGGCAGTCCGCGCACTTGACTGCACCAGCGGCAACCGTTACCCGACCATGGTTGGCTTCGATTACAGCAAGGGTATGATGGGCATGTTCGAAGACCCGGCGCCGGACGCTGCCAACGAAGGTGCCAGACAGCAATATAACTTCATGAACCAGACCATCAACCAGAACTGCGGCTATACCTCTGCCAGCCAGGGCCCCGGAACCATCTGTGCCGCAACCAATCAACCAGGCCCTGGCTACCAGGCCGAAATTCCATACGGCACCCAGCTTATCGGCGGTGCACTCCAGGAATGGCTGCCGCTGAAAACCTGGTCGAAGGTCGGCAACGGCTTGAAGACCAGCCCGAACTTCAGGCGTAAAATTTACCTGACCAACACTATCGTCTCGGCGCTCTTCAACAACGACTACGGCACAACTGTCGACGCCAACGGTGACGGTGTCAATGGGCAGATTCTGGCAGTCGGTGATCTCAATTCGACCCAGGGCTTTGGCGAACCGATCTTTGACCCGTGGATTCAGCGCGACCTCAAGGCAGGCATCAACTTTGCTCCCGGCGGCTTCGCCCCGATCCCGGTTGGGTTCGGCGGTCCCGGAGACGGTGTTGCCGGATCAACTGCACAGGGAGGCAGGTACCAGAGCGCCTACAACATGGATGGCAGCTTCACCGGCGCCTGGAAATACGTTGGCGTTTACGGCGGCAATACCATCTTCACCACCCCTGACGAAATCAGGGAGTACAAAAACTACAGAACCCGGATCAAGGACATGCCGGGACAGAGTGGCAAATCCTGGGACGGCACCGAGCTTGGCTACATCGGCGGCCTGTACCAGGTGACCCACGGCGTAAAACCTGTCGATACCTTCGTTTTGGGCAAGCCGCGTACCTTCGACGCGACAGGCAAGGTAACAACATTCGGTTGCAACGACTGCCACGCAACGGCTAAAAACTTCTTCGACGGCGGCTTTAACATGACCGGTACCGCAATACCCGCCGATGCTACCTGGACGCCGGCCCCCGGCATTATTCCCGCGAGCGCCTCAACCATGATGGAGAGACCTGCCGTATTCATTCCGACCATCAAGGCCTACAAGGGTGATCTTCGCACTGGTACCGAACTCTTCAACAAGCTCGGCCAGCCGAGGAGTGTTCCTTTCGAGGAAGAAGTAGTTGAGAATAGCGTAGTTTACACACAGACTAAAGATCTGAGCCGCGGGGAAGCTCTCTATCCTGATCCCGACGGTTACTTCAGGGCTGACGGCACGGCTCCGGGGGGTACGGGAACAGCAGGCTCCTACAAGCGGAGCGAGTGGATCAGCTATCTGCTCAGCATCGACAACAACGCCGCTGCCGCCGGCATCGGCGTAGACCCGGTCGCCCAGTTCGCCGCCAGCTTCCCGGACGCCGACCCGAACACCTCCGGCTACCAGCTGGTAGTCAACACACCCTACACCCTGGCGGCGGATACCAGCGTCAACACAAACGGCTCGTTCACCTACAGCCTCTCCTTTACCGACGGCACCACTGTCAGCGGGCCATCCGTCAGCAAGACCTTCTCCACCATCGGCACCTACTCAGTCACCCTCAAGGTGACCGATGAGGAAGGGAAGACGGCAACCGTATCCAGGGCCATCAACGTGGTCAACCCGCCGGTTGTCGGGGGGATGACCATCGGTCCGACCACGGCCAAAAGAGGGATCTCCACCGGCTTCACCTTCGGCAACCTGAAGGACCACGACTCCCTGCGGATCATCTGGGCCGACGGGACTTCGACCACCCTGCCGCACGTGGGTGCCGCCGGCAGTTCGGCCACTACCAGCCATATTTATGCCACTACCGGCACGAAGAAACTGACAGTGCTCGTCTACAAGAACGGGGTGCAGGTGGACAGCAAGTACAACTACGTCACCGTAACCCTGTAGCAAAGTAACGAAAGGAAGTGTCAACGCAGCAAAAAGCCCGGGGAGAGATCCCCGGGCTTTTAATTTTACTATTCCCATCTTTGATATCATGGCAGTCAATGGGTTAAAACCCCCAACACGACGACTCTCTTTACCCTTCTGCGTCATATCCCCCACAGTTCACAATTTCAATGCCGTTATGAAAAAGCCACAGTCTTTGATGCAAAATATTGTTTTTTCCTTTCTTCTACCCCTCAAGCTGCTCCGGAAATCCAGTAAACATAAATTTATAAGTTTTATTCATGACGGTATGAAAAACAATACGACACATTAGTCGAGGTTCAGGATTAATTCGTGCTTGGCAATAAGAAGCGTTTCGTTTTCCCGTTTGCAAGGAGGTTTTGAAGTTTCGTCCTGAATGCTTCCGGGCGGCCTGTCCCCCCAGACAGCAAAACCTCGCGAAGAAAAAATTCCAAAGGAGGATCGAGGAAAAGATAAACCCACCGCATCAGAGGCGATATTGACAACAACCTCCACCAGCGGAAGCAAGGAAGGCTTTCCCATGGTGGCATCCAATTCAGGAGGAGAGACACTGACATGACAAGAATAACAGCCTATGGCCGATTGAAGCTTGGCCTGATTTCCAGCGCAGTTCTTTTAATTGCTGGAACAGCACTGGCTTACAATCCGGCCCACGACAACATACTGCTCCGTGATGCAGGCCCGGCCGGCGGAAACCCGATCACCCCCGGCAGCACCAAGGCTTTCAGCATGAAGAACACCTGTGGCGCCTGCCATAATGGTTCAACCATTGCCCCCTCGTCCGGCAAAGCACTGCTAAGCTATGACCAGATCGAGCGGCACAGCTATCACGCCCAACTGGCCTCAAACGAGCAACGGGGGTGGAACAACTGGAACCCCGATTCCGGCGATCCCGTCGTCAGTGGCGCTGGTCCCCAGGGCAAAAACTGGGTCCAGGGCCCCGGCCATGTGGGGGCGTGGTGACCACCCTCCGCTCGCCAGTTGGCGAGATTATTCAAAGATGGTGCAGGAACGACCTACGATGGAACTGCGGCAAAATTCAAGAATAACCCCTTTACAACGTTCAGCCCCTATGATTACGGCACCACATACGGTGATGCTTCATTTCCCACCAGTGCGGCCCTACTTCCCGGCCTTACTGCGCAACAGCTGTTCAAGGCCAGGGTCGACAATTCCATGGCCGGCTCCATGCGGGATTGCGCTGAATGCCATGTGGGTGGCGGCGCCAATGAGTACGTTCCCGGCAAAAGTCCGGAAGTGCGGACCTCTTTGCGTGATTATTTCTTCGGGAGTGCTGTAACCGCTTTCAACTACTTCATCGATGTTTACGGCAGCCGCGGTGACGGCTTCAATACGGACGGCACCCCAGCCAGCTATGCGGCGGTTCAGAACGATTACAGCCAGACCGGCGTCCTTGAAATGGATTGCCTGATGTGCCACCTGAAGGATTATTCCTGGGAAGAGCGCAAAAAAGCAGTTCGTACGGGCAAATTCGATGCTTCACGAACAACCGGCGCGCTGCTCGGTGCTGCAAGTCCGACAGATGGCGTCAATGTTACCTACGACCCGTTGAAAGTCGTGCCGACCGGGGACAACTCCGCCCTCAAGCTGGCCGGCACGGTCGCCGGCAACATTCTGGCCACTCCCGATTCCAACAATTGCGTCGGCTGTCACATGGCTGAACATGCCGTTGACTGGAAAAAGAGGGGTGACTCCTGGTCCGGTACAGCCGAAGTCCATTACAGCATGGGCTGTATGGGATGCCACAAACGCAAGGATGCTGATTTCTCCAAAGCAGGGACGTCCGGTTTCACGGGTCTCAAGGGTACCTACGGCTTTAACAACATCAGCTCGGCCAGCCCTGGCGATGATTCGAAAAAACTCGGCCAGTGCGATCCAGCCAAGGGTAACGGCGCCTACGAATCCCTCTGGAATGCAACGGACAACACCACCAAGAACTGCAGCGGCTGTCATATCTATGGTGGGGATTTCGATCCGGCAACCCAGAGCGTCATCTCCTACGAGACCCACGGTGCACCGAATCCCACGGCTGCACATCAGGCGAAAGGTCTGACCGCAAAGATCGTCCAGCAGGGGGGGACCATGAACGGCACGGCCAACGTCGGCCATCTCGACCTGATCGCCTGTGAAGCCTGCCATTCACGAAAACTGGGGAACTTCACCGGAGGAGCCATGGTTGACGGCACTGGCAACGATGCTGAAGGACGGCTTGCCGATCATGAGAACGAGAATGTAACCCGCCAGAACATGACCAATAACAACTTCATGGCCTGGCAAGGAAACAGACTGACGGCTGCCAATCTCTCCACATCACTCTTCTGGCGAGACAAAAATGATGTCAATTTTGACGCCAACAACGACGGCAGAGCCGGTGGGATGGATTCCCTCCTGCAAACCCACGTGGCAAACATCAACAAGGCTAATACCTATTCATTACGGCCCGGTCAACAACTGGTTGCGCTTACCCAGCTTGGCACCGTCACTGCGGCGGATATAGCCGACCACATCAACGCCATTGACCGTGATCTCGAATATCAGCTTGGCCTTAAAGCAACCCCGGGTTCCACAGGCAATAATACCAAGACCCATGTAACCAAGCTCTCTTTCATGGGGGTTACGTTCAAAACGAACCATGACATCTCCCCAGCCGACTCTGCCTGGGGATCAGGCGGCTGCGGCGACTGCCACAAAGGGTCCACCAGCGCCAGTACTGCGGGAACCATCGGCGACACCACTGCAGGCGGCTTCTATAACGGCAAGTTCGTTGTCAAAGGGGATACTCTGAATATGTCCTGGACCGGCGGCGGCGCACAGGTTACCCCGTTCGCCTCGGTTAACGCCTCCAGCCAGCCCTCGGATTTCCATCCCGGCGTCAAGGAAAGAAGCGGTGTTCGCTCGCTTGCCGTTCAATTCGCCTCCAACGCAACCACAATCCGCGACATCGATCGCAGCGAAGGGCTGTATGAAAACGCCTTCAAGGCCCGTAATACCGCCTTTAACACCAGTATCAGCGGGACTGCCATCACGTTCCCGGCAGCAACAAGCACCACTACCACCAGCCAGGGGTGGCTGCTCAAGATTGAAGCCACCAACAACTCCGGCGTAACGGTCGTAGCCCGAACGAAACAGGTGTCGACCCTTGTCACCGATATGGCCGGTCTGCTCACTAACCTCGGCGCTGCATTCACCGGAACCTGGGACGGCACCTCTTACAGCGGAGGACAGCCGGAATTCGGCATCAGGGCCAACGGCAGCGCCCTCCTCATCGAAGGGCGCAACGGCTACAGCGTCCGCATCCATCCCCAGAGCGATGCCGGGCCGCTAGGGCTGGCCGGATCCCTATGGATTGACAAGCAGTACAAAGGAATAACCACAGACCAGACCGGCGCAGCCGTGGCAACCAGTGACCGGAAGGCATGGGTTGCCTATCTGAACAGCTTTGCCGACCCGGCACAACAGGCAAAAACAGGTTTCGGAGTTGATCCCGTTGCCCAGTTTCCTGCCAGCTTCCCCGATGCCGACCCGAATACCGCTGGGTATCAGCTGGTGGTCAACACCCCTTATACCCTGTCCGCCGATACCGGGGTCAACAGCAACGGCTTCTTTACCTACAGCCTCTCCTTTACCGACGGCACCACTGCCGGCGGACCATCCGCCAGCAAGACCTTCTCCACCCTCGGCACCTACGCCGTCACCCTCAAGGTGACCGATGAGGAAGGGAAAACGGCAACAGTATCCAGGGCACTCAACGTGGTTAACCCGCCCGTTGTCGGGATGACCATCGGTCCGACCACAGCCAGAAGGGGGATTTCAAGCACCTACACCTTCGGCAACCTGAAGGACCACGACTCCCTGCGGATCATCTGGGCCGACGGGACTTCGACCACCCTGCCGCACGTGGGCGCCGCCGGCAGTTCGGCCACTGCCAATCATATTTATGCCACAACCGGCACGAAAAAGCTGACGGTGCTCGTCTACAAAAACGGAGTGCAGGTGGACAGCAAGTACAACTACGTCACCGTAACCCTGTAGCAAAGTAACGAAAGGAAGTGCCAGCGCAGCAAAAAGCCCGGGGATCTCTCCCCGGGCTTTTTTGGAATTGTGGAGCGGCTGTACCGTTTCAATTATCATAGTCGACAATTCTGGTTTGAATCCCCCTCTTCATCCACCGAAACCGATGGGAACGTGGTAAAAATGCAATCCATAAAATTCTGAAGAACTTTATCCGGAGTTCTTTTTTTGTTTAGAGCAACAGTGCGAAAGCGATTATGGGTAAAACCAGGCAGTCGATGCTCAAGGAGCGAACCTTCCTCAAGTTGTTTTTTCACGAGGCTTCTGGATACAAACGCGATACCTCCCCCGCCAATGACGGTATCGATAGTCAAACGTAAGTCGTCATAGATGATCATCCTCTTGAAATCTTTCAGACTTCTCCCTATAGCAGTCATGTTCAGCTCGAGCAGTTTCCTGGAACTGCAACCGACTTTGCGGGCTATCAAGCGGTGAGGCAACAGATGGTCGATATCCACATCTATTGATGGTAGTTGCAAGCAGGGTGAACTGATAAAAACCAGTTCGTCACGGGGTAGTTGAAACGTCTTGAACTCTGAAAGTTCCAGTGCCTCACAGTGTTCAATAACCCCCACGTCGAACTCGTTTTCATGCAAACCCTTTATTGCCTGTTCAGGGGTATAAAACATGAATTTCAGGTCAACGATGTCCGCATTTTGCAAAATGAACCTGTTCAACACGTTGGGGAGATAGACGATGCCGAAGGTTGGTGTACAGCAGAGAGAAAGGCGTGGTTTACCCTCCATGTGCTTCAGTTCGTTGCTGAGCTCAGATTCAATACGCAGTATCTCTTCTGCTTTTGCCAGAACCACCCTGCCTGCTTCCGTGGCAACCAGAACCGGACCAGATCGATCCAGTAACTGGTAACCATAGCGATCCTCCAGAAACTTGATCCGCTGCGAGACGGCAGATTGCGTTATGTTCAGTACCGTTGCCGCCTTGGAAAAGCTTCCTGAATCAACCGCCACAACAAGAGTCTTCAAATAGAGCGTTTCCATTCCGTTATCCCTATGTTTTTGTTTTGCCCATTAGCATTGCTAATAGATTGAGCGAAATGATTAGTTTTTACTATTAAAGCAATCTTCGCGACTTTGCAAGCAGTTAAAGAGTTCCTTTTGATATTCGAACATCGGGAGAAGAGGGAATCAGGTTTTATTTGTCGCTGACCGATAAGAAATACGAATAAGGCAAAGGAAAGGAGAAGATACGACAGCAAAAAGCCCGGGGAGAGATCCCCGGGCTTTTTTGATTCTTTAATTAATGAAGTGCACCATGCATGATTGCGGCTTCGCTTGAAGCGGTAAAGGCTTAAGCCAATACGACGCTGTCCACACGCCTTGCTTGTTTCACCGTATTTATTTACTACCCTCCCAGCGCAAGTGTATGTATAACTAAACCGCCCGAACCGCTCCTACCAAGGCCTTACAAGCCAACATCGCAGCCATGCTCAGCACTGCCGCGCATGGGTCTGTAAAGAATGCCGGTTTTTTGGCACCATTTTCCCCTTCTTGGCGCCGCAAACTTTACACCACCCTACCCCCTTGTCCCAGGGCGCCGTCCCCGCGAAAACCACGCCATCAACCCGGGCATGCAAACAGCGGGGCACCAAGCCTATTCTTCAGGCTGGGGGCTGTCAGACCCGCTGGCGCCAAACGACTCGTAAAGACGCTTAGCGAGCCGGCCAGCTGAAAGGCGCTCATGTCGAACATCGCCGGCATGTCTACGCTGCCGGACTCGGCAGAAATAATCGAAGCAGTTCGCAACCGTCACAAGTTTTTGCCGGACCGGGACCCGTCTTCTCTCTAGCAACTGCTCCGACAGGCTGACATGCTCGCCCGGCGCAGGGAGATAGCGTAAACAAAAGCCCCTCTCGGGTCGACGCTCGATAGGGACTTTTTTCTGGGTGCGAACAAGAACGCTCGGCGGTTGAGAGCCGGGCGCTGTCTGATAGCGAACTTAACATATGAACACTAAAGGTAAAGGTTACACCGCGGCTTTTCGCGCCTTCTCTTGCTCGGCGATAAGCGGCTTAAGCTTACCGGAGGGAACGCCTTGTTGTTTGCATAGATCCGGGAATTTGGATACCGCGTCCTGTACCCGGGCGATGATGTTGAGCGCGTCCTTGTTACCGATGGACCCTATCTCTGCCAATTCCAGAAGCGTCTTTTTGTTCGGTGTCTTGCCCTCACCCAGAAAGGCCGTCCAGTGTTCTCCGTTCGGGCCAGGAGAATAAGTCAGATCATACGCCGGAGAAAGCCGCCATGTGCCGTCCTCGCCGAGCAGGTAGCTATGGTTCTTCGAGTGGTCGTCACGGTTAACTGCCAAGAGGTTGAAAATGGCGCGGCGATACTGTTCGTGAACTTCGCGGGCGTCGCTAGAGATTTGCCAGGCAACCCTGATGAGATGCTTGTAGTCGAGCGACGGCAACCGGCAGTCAGCATGGAGCAGGCCACAGGCGGTCGCCATATGTAGACGTTGATCATGGCGCGGCCGATCGAACCGGCGCACGGCCAGGTGGGACAAGTCGTTGTCCACAATCAGGCGCGACTGCGGCACTCTGATGCCAGCCATCTCTGCCATTTGCAGGTAGACGGATTCAACGATACCTTCACAGGGTCCGAGATCAGATAGCTTGCCATAAACAGGACTCGAGAACTTAACCAGCCAGTGGCTGAAACCTGCCGGCAGAGTGCTAGTGCCGGATACGAATTTTTGGCCGCACTCGGAAATACCAATAAGCGCTTTCGGGCGGGCACCGCCGGGAGACCCGCCGACCTTGGCCAACAAGCGGCTGACTTCTTCGATGTCGCCAGCAAAGACTTGGTATGCTTCGCGCGCGGTCGAGCCAACCTGGATTGCCTCGGCCTTATTGTCGACTTCGGTCGCCGGCTGATATGAGAGGGCGCCCATGGCGTGGTCGCCAAGATATGCCAGCCGGTCAAGCGGCGTTATGTCGTGACGAGCAACGCCCTTGCGCGCAAAGAAGCGGTCCATGATGAGCAGTCCCCATCCATCCGGCAGCGAATCAGCGCACAAACCAGGCAAGTTGCCCGGCAGCTCGGCTGGGTTGAATTGGAATGACCGGCGGGAAACCGGCATCTTGAAAGGCGCCAGTTCGATCTCATTATGCTGCCAGCGAGCTTCATACTCGAACAGCATGCGTTGGCCAGCAAGAGCTAGCGTACCGACCAGTTCCCTGGTGGCTCCAGTGTCGTAGAATACCCGCAGCTCCTGTAACTTCATGGCCGCCTCCGGGCACGTTGCCGCCGCTGCTTTTGACTTATCTGGCGCAATTCAGCAATCGAGGTCGGCTCTGGTGGCGACAGAGAGACTATAAAGCTGTCAAGGGAGCCAAGAGCGGCTATGACGCGAACCATGGTCTCAGTAGAGCAGACGCCGCTTTTTTCAATCCGGGCTAGAGTGGCGATGCCAACGCCGGAGCGCTTTGCCAGGTCAAGCATGGTTACGTCAGCTTGTAACCTCGTTTGTTTGACGTAAGTGGCGAGTGATCTAAGAGCGTCGGATGGAGTGTTTAGCGAAATCATAAAAGAACCCAGTAATTAATCATATTCGACGTATTATCGTCGTAAAGTAAACTTACTTTATCAAAAATGATAAATTGTGTCAAGTAAATGGTGTTTGCCGAAAGTGAGTTTTTGTAGAGCCTATTCCTCGAGCAATAAATTCCCGCTGCCGCCCACCGGCAAACTCCGCCGGGTTGCCGTAAGATGCGCGCAAGGTGGCCCTGACGCTGCTTGACCTGCTGGAGTGCGCCGGTCGCCGCTGAGGTCATTGAGGCGTATCCCTCTCAGGTCGACGCTCGAGAGGGACGCTTTTTCTTGGGTGCAACCAAGAACGCCCGGCGGTTGAGAGGCGGCCGCCGCCTGTGTTTCCGAACATAGAACTGCGCTTGACGATTGAAACGAAAGCTCGCCAAGGCATCAACCTCCATCTTCTGGTCTGCCCTGATGATGCCGACCACGTCAGACGCATGGAGCGATTCCCGTCAAAGTCGATGATGCCAAGGTAAAGGCGCATAAGGCGGCTGCCGAAAAGCTACAAAGCTACAAAGACGACATCGCCAAAAGCGAACGTCGCGCCCAGGAGCTGCGGGATGTCGGCGCAGAAATTCAGCGCCAAGTCCGGTCAGCAGAGACCGCTTTACTGGAAATAAAAGCCAAACGCCCTCACCTTCTCGAACCTGCAATATGGGACTCGCTGAAACTACGGGTTGATGGCGACGCGCTGGCAACACTGACTCGGCTTGAGCGGGAGGCGAGAGAGAAGGCCACGGCCCTGCGTGAATACAGGCAGCCCCCTGATGAGGGTAAACCTGATAACCCACAGGCGCCAGCATGGCTTGCGGTGCTCACTGCCGAGGTTGAACGACTGGCAAAGGAGCTGGGTCTTGACCAGACGAATGCGAAACGCAGAGTCGAGCTGGAAAAGCGACTTGTAACCGCTAGAGCCAATGAGGAGAAGGCGCTGAAAGATTACGAACATGCCGAAAAGGCACCGGCGCGGCTGAAGGAAGCACAAGCTGATCGCCTGACCAGGTATGAGGCAGTCTTCAGTGCACTGCAAAAAGAAGAGCAGACACTCGAACAGCTTTACGCTCCACTACGCAGCCACATCAACGCCGACCCACGACTCTCGAAGCTCAATTTCGTCGTAGACCGCGTCGTCAACATTGAGGCGTGGGCGAACCGGGGGGAGAGCCTGCTGGACCTGAGGAAACCACCATTTAACGGCCGCGGTATTCTCGCGGAAATGGCGCGCGTCTGCCTTCTTCCAGCCTGGAAGAGCGGTACTCCTCAAGAAGCGCGGGCAGCCATGCAATCCTTCATGGATCAGCATGCCCGTCAAGCCGCCGAAGCTTTAACGCAGGACAGCACCTTACTTGACTTTGGGGAATGGCTCTTCTCTACTAACCATATCAGCGTGCGGTATGGCATACAGTACGAGGGAGTCGAGATCGCGCATCTTTCCCCAGGGACCCGCGGCGTCGTCCTTCTCACGCTTTATCTGGCGCTCGACGAATGGGACGTACGACCGCTTATCATCGACCAACCGGAGGAAAATCTGGATCCACGTTCGGTGTTAGCGGACCTCGTGCCCTTTTTCCGCGACGCCGCAAAAAGACGCCAAATCATCATGGTCACCCATAACGCAAACCTTGTTGTGAATACAGATTCAGACCAGGTGATTGTTGCCGTAGCTCATAGAACCTCACCCACTGCACTTCCACAGGTTACATATACGGCAGGCGGGCTCGAAGACCCCGCAATCAGGTCACATGTCTGCAGCTTGCTCGAGGGAGGAGAGGAGGCATTCCGGAAGCGGGGCCAGAGATATGGGGTGTAGAGATACTGTACGGCTTTTCAATGGCATCAACTCTTCAAACCCGCAGCTTTGGCCAGAGCAAACCGCAGTCTCGTTTTCCGAAGGCTCGTACTGGGCGAAAAGATAATGGCCTTCTCGAACGCCTGACGGTCGCCAACCAGGACGACCTGCTCTTGTGTTGTGTTATCGCCGTGTAAAGCATGGTGCGGTCAAGGCGATAGTTGGCTACCGCACCAGTTTCGACAGCTTCTTGAATTCGTCGGTACCGGCGACCTTGAGCAACTGGAACAATGCCGCCTCGGTAGAGGTTATCACCGCCCCTGCCGCCGCAGCGGCATTCACCCCTACCTGCCAGTTTTCCTTCTTACGGCTCATCACCGCATCGTTCACCAGATGAACGACATAACCCGCATCAAGCAGCTCGATAACCGTTTGCAGGACGCAGACATGGGTCTCCATACCGGTGATGATGATCTGCTTGCGCCCCAGTTTCTTCAAAGCGGCGGTAAAGTTGTCATCCCCGCAGCAGCTGAAGGTCATTTTTTCCAGCGCCGGAGAGCAAAGCTTCCCCTTCAACTCCGGCAGGGTTTCACCCAGTCCCTTTACATACTGCTCGGTGGCCAGGACGGGAATTCCCAGCTCAACCGCAACTTCCTGGAGAACGGAGACGTTGGCAGTGAGCTTCGCCAGTACCTTCTCGTCCATGGCCCTGCACAGTTTTTCTTGCACATCGATTACCATCAGTACTGCGTTGTTCCTGTCCAGAAAAAACTTGTCTTTAATCCCCATACTCCCCCCTTATAAACGGTTGATAGTCGATGTTTGATGGTCGATGGTCTTTCCATAAACCATCGACCGCCGACCATCGACCGACTTTATTAGTCCCTCTTCACTTCGATCCCCAGCTCGGTTATCTTCTTCCGCAGGGTGTTCCGGTTAATGCCGAGTATATCGGCGGCCCGCACCTGGTTCCCCCTGGTTTTCTCCAGGACGAAACGAATCAGCGGCCGCTCCACCTGCTCCAGCACCATGGTGTAGACGTCGCCGCTCTCCATCTTCTCCATGTTGGTGAATGATCCGCGCAGCTTGATGTCGACAATCCCTTCCAGGGAGAGCTCCTCGCTCTGCACCAGTTCGCCCCCCTTCTGGACGCGCAGTCCGGGGAAATCGGCAATGGTCAAAAGAGGGTCCGACGAGAGGATGACCGCCCGCTTGATGGTATTCTCCAGTTCCCGGACATTGCCCGGCCAGGTGTAGCCGGTAAGGAGACGGAGCGCATCGGGAGAGCACCGCTTGACCGGCACCTCCAGCTCTGCACAGATCTTCGCCAGGAAATACTCCACAAGAAGCGGGATATCTTCGTTCCGCTCCCGAAGCGGGACCAGTTGCAACGGGATTACATTAAGCCGGTAATAGAGATCTTCGCGGAATGCCTTGCGCCGCACACTCTCTTCCAGGTCCTGGTTGGTTGCGGCCACGATGCGCACGTCAACGGAAATGCTCTGGTTGCCGCCGGTCCTCGTCACCTCTTTCTCCTGGAGGACCCGGAGGATCTTCGCCTGGAGGTCGATGGGCATGTCACCGATCTCGTCGAGGAAAATGGTGCCGCCGTTGGCCTGCTCGAACTTGCCGAGCTTTCGCTCCGTAGCGCCGGTGAACGCCCCCTTTTCAAAACCGAACAGCTCGCTCTCCAGGAGCTCCTTGGGAATTGCCGCACAGTTAAGGGCGATGAACGGTTTTCCGAGCCGCTTCGAATTGAAGTGGATGGCCCGGGCGATCAGCTCCTTGCCGGTACCCGACTCCCCCTGAACAAGGACAGTGACGTCGCTGGGGGCCACCTTGCCGATGGTCTTGTAGATCTCCCGCATGGCCGGAGAATTGCCGATGATGGTCTTTTCCAGCTGGTAGCGGTCCTTCAGTTCTTCCTTGAGAAGGGTCACCTGGGAGGTCACCTCCCTCGCCCTGTTTACCTTTTCGATAATGGCGTCGATCACATCCAGGTCGAACGGTTTGGTCAGGTAATCGTAGGCCCCCCGTTTCATGGCTTCCACGGCGTTCTTCATGCTCGCCTCGGCAGTCATGATCACCACGAGGAGGTCGCTCTTAAGCTCCCGCACCCGATCCAACAGCTCCAGGCCGGACAAGCCGGGCATCTTGATGTCGAGGATCGCCAGATCATAAGTGTTTGTCTTGATGTACCTGAGCGCCTCGTCACCGTCCCGGGCAAGATCGACACTAAAACCCTTTTTTTTCAGGGCCTTGGAAAGGACCCAACGCATGCTCTCTTCATCATCGGCGACAAGAATATTGTTGATTGGCATATGAACCCCAGTGAAAAGTGAAACGTGAAATGAGTCAAAAAATTTATGGACCACCGACCACCGACCACCGACCGCCGACCGCCGACCGCCTATTACTGTATCAACGGCAGCATCACCGTAAATGTCGTTCCCTTTGTGGGCTCGGAATCGACCCTGATCATCCCCCGATGTTCAGCGACGATCTTGTGGCAAATGGCCAGACCCAGCCCCGTGCCTTTTGCCTTTGTGGTATAAAACGGGGTAAAGAGATGCTCCAGTTGTTCCTTCAGGATTCCCGGACCGTCGTCGCTCACCTCGATGGCAACCATGCGCGAACGCCCCTCCCCCTTCTGGGTCATGCTGTAGTCGGCCAGAACTCGGCTACTGACCTTGATCAACCCGACAGCCCCTACCGCTTCCACGGCGTTCTTGATCAGATTGAGGAAGAGCTGGGTCAGGAGCGCCTCATCGGCCAGTATCGGCGGGATGCTCGGGTCGAAATGCTGCTGGAAGGTCACCCTCCGGTCGTCGACCGTCCGCTTTTGCAGGAGGATGATATCACCGAGGATCTTGTGCAGATTCACCTTGGTCAGATCCAGCTTCCGCGGCGAGGCCAACTCCAGGAGCTCTTCGACGATCCGGTTGACCCGCTGCACCTCCTTGAGCATGACGCGGGTACAGTCACGCAGTTCGGCGTTGTCCGGCAGCTCCATCTCCAGGAGCTGGGCCGCCCCCTTGATCCCCCCCAGCGGGTTCTTGATCTCGTGAGCCAGCCCCGCAGCCAGCGCCCCCAGCGTGGAAAGACGGTCTGCCTGGCGGACCGCCTCCTCCAGTTCCCGGATATTGGTGAGATCGCGCAGGATCAGGATCGTGCCGATCCTTTCGCCGTTGGCCATGAGCAGCGGCGACGTGGTGGCGCTGATCGGGATGAGTCGGCCGGTCATCTTCAGGACGATGTTTTCATGGTCGGAGATGGTCATGCCGGTTGCCGCAGTTTTATTGACCATTTCCAGCAGGATATCCTCACCCTTGAACAGGGCGGAAAAGTGGGCGCCCTTGGCCTGGCGCCGGGAAATGCCGGCGATTTCCTCCGCCGCAGGATTCAGGAGCGTTATAACCCCCTGGATATCAAGGACTATCACACCGTCACCGACGCTGTCGATGATGTTGGCGTAATATTCCTGCAAGTGTTCAGTGGTCACGGGCCACCTCCGAAAAAAAACCCCGCACCATCGCGATGAGCGGCTCTTTGCCGTCTATCCGGTTAATCATGTTGCGGAACTGGGCCACTCCCGGCACCCCCTTGGCATACCAGGAGAGGTGTTTGCGCATCTCCCGCAGAGCGGTATGCTCACCAAAGGTTTCAATGAATAGATCCAGGTGCCGCATGGCTGCTGCAAGCTTTTCGCCGACAGCCGGCGGGATCGGTTCCTCTCCCCGCAACAGGGCAAGCGCCTCTCTGAATATCCAGGGGTTACCCAGCCCGCCTCGGGCAATCATCACCCCGTCGCAACCGGTTTGTGCCAGCATGGCCGTCACATCGGCTGCGCTGAAAATGTCGCCGCTGCCGATCACCGGGATGGAAAGGGCTCCCTTCAGCTCGGTTATCCTCGACCAGTCGGCATGACCTTCGAACATCTGGGCACGGCTGCGGGGGTGGAGGGTCACTGCATCAACACCTTCAGCCTCGGCGATGCGACCGATCTCGAGAAAGCTCTGCTCTTCGACCACCCAGCCGGTACGGATCTTGATGGTCAACGGGAGGGATGTGGCCTTGCGCACGGCCTTGAGAATCAAAGCCACCTTGGCCGGCTCACGCAGAAGCGCGCTTCCTGCTCCACTCCCGACCACCTTGCGTACCGGACACCCCATGTTGATGTCGATCAGCTCGCCGTAAGGTTCTACGAGCCGGGCCCCTTCGGCCAGCAGGTCAGGATCGTCGCCGAAGATCTGAATTCCCAACGGCCGGTCTTCTTGGTCCCTGCGCAACAGATCGAAGGTCTTTTTCCCTTCCCGGACAAGGCCGTTAACGCTCACCATCTCGGTAAAGGTCAAAGCTGCTCCGCATTCCCTCGCGAGAACGCGCATCGGCAAATTCGTCAGTCCGGCCATGGGAGCGAGAATCAGGTTATTATCCAGCTGTAAAGAGCCTATAGTGAGGGTTTTACGCATAACACCACTTAAAAAGGGGCTAAAAATTAGCCCCCCTTGCCTATTTTTTGGGCATTTTAACACAGAGGGAGGAAAAGGCAAGGGATTTTTAACTGCGTCACAGACAACGGTCGATGCCGGATAGCCCTTCCAGCGCCCCGCAGGCGAGGGAAAGGTGCGGCGAAGTGATATGCGGTTCGCGGGGATTGATGCGGATTACGGTGGCAAGCGGTTGCCTGCCGAGCCGTTCGCTCAGACTGCGGATGGTGGGAATGGTGGTGCCGGCCCCCGCTTCAATCACCACGAGCGGCGCCTGGCGCACTGAATCGAGGAATTTGTCAAAGCATCCCTCCTGGCGGTCCGTGCGGGCGCTTATCCAGCCGTAATCGCCGAACATGAGGATATTTGGGCGGGCTACCGCTTTGCACCGGATACAGCGGGGAATGGCGCGTGCCCTCATAGAAGAGGCATCTACCGGGATGACTTCGTTATTGTCCCAGATCTGCATGGAGCAGGGGGTGGTACACTGGAGATGGTGGATGGAACCGTGCACCTCCAGCATCCGCTCTCCGCTGAAGCCGGCCTTCTGGAACTGGCCGTCCACATTGGAAGTAACGACGAAGTGATCGAGGCGGAAGCGCTCGATCCAGGAAAGGAGCAAAGAGAAGCCGGCATGGGGGATGGTTTCCCGGTAGAGATTGGTGCGATGACCATAGAAGCCCCAGCCGAAACCGGGATCACGCTCGAAATGCTCGGGATTGGCAGCCCCGACAAAGCCGATGCCGAGCCGCTCGTACATGGGATAAGCCTGCCAGAACCCCTTCTCGCCGCGAAAATCGGGGAGCCCGGAATCCACCCCCATCCCGGCCCCGGCGGTTATGACAAGTGCTCCGGCGTTTCTTATCGCCTCAGCGGCCTTGCCGCAGGTTTCCTCAAATTCCATGTCCACTCCTCACCACCGACCACCGACCACCGACCACCGACCACCGACCACCGACCACCGACCACCGACCACCGACCACCGACCATCGACCATCGACCACCGACTGCCGACTGCCGACTGCCGACCGCCGACCGCCGACCGCCGACCGCCTCTAAACCGCCACCCGCACCAGTGTCGCCTTGAGCAGGCGCATGGCTTCATGCGGATCGATGGCAACAAGGAATCCCCGTTTACCGCCGTTGATGTATATGCGTGGCAATGCGAGGATCGTTTCTTCCATGTAGACGGGCATGATCCGCCGCGTGCCGAACGGAGAAGTTCCCCCTACCTGGTAGCCGGAATGCTTCTGGGCGACTTCCGGCGCGCAGGGAACGATACTCTTCACCCCCATAAACCGGGCAAGCTCCCTGGTGGAAACCTGGCGGTCTCCATGCATCAGCACAACCAGGGGATTCCTGCCATCATCCTCCATGATCAGCGTCTTGATCACACTATGCTCGTCCACTCCCAGCTCGCGGGCAGAGACGCTGGTTCCGCCTTTGTCTTCATAGGCGTAAGGATGGCCGGTGAATGGGACGTTTTCTGCGCGGAGCATGCGTACCGCCGGGGTGACGGGTGTTTTTTCCTTTGCCATTGCGATCTTCCTTCCATTCTATACTTGCCGCCGGCAAACGCCCGTCAACAGCGGTGAAAGCCGCAGCCTCTTTCCTTCTTCGGCTAAGGAGAGCCGGATTTAATATCGCCAATTATAACGATATGCTGTATTATAAAAAAACAAAAAATGTTTCATGTTGCGCTGCTGCCTCAATTTAACGGCAACGAGATCGGCGATGTCAAGGGACAGGGTATGAAAAAGGGGCAAATAATCGGGAAAATTCTTGTCATGGATGACGACGAAATGATCAGATTCATCGCTAAACAGACACTCCTGAAAATCGGTTATGACGTGGAGTGCTCCGCTGACGGAGCAGGGGCGATTGAGGCGTACAGAAAAGCGTATGAGGCCGGAGAGCCTTTTATGGCAGTCTTCCTGGACTTGAACATCCCGGGTGGGATGGGGGGCAAGGAAACCATGAAACAATTGCTAACGATTGACCCCCACGCCAAGGGTTTTGTGACAAGCGGCGATTCCAGCGATCCGGCAATGATACATTTTAAGGACTTCGGTTTCAGCGGCGCATTTGAAAAGAGGTCAGTCTACCTCGAAGCAGAACTGGCTTCTGCACTGAAGGCCGCGGAATGATGCCGGCAAATTTCCCGATCGTAATTTTCAGAATCGCACCACGGGTTTTATGTTTTTCGGCGTAAAGGAGTGCTCTATCTTCCATCCCTTTTTTTCAACCAGTACCGGTGCCAGTTTCACGGAAATAAAACCGATAATGTTCATCCCTTCCGGCATGTCCGAGGCTATTTTTACAATCCTGAAACCGACAAAGTCGCCGACCTCGGGATAATCGGTCGATTCTTTCAGGGTGCAGCCCCAAATCTCCCTGCCTCCGCTCTTGTCGGCCAGTCGGAGCCGGAAATAGTGTTCCCCCTCCTGGCCGACCTCACCCTCTTCCTCAACCAGGGCAGGAATATCGGCTTCCAGCAGGATTGCGTTCGGCAGTTGACGGCAGGCATAGTCGAAGGCTGCAACGTTGCTCGCAAAAACCAACGGTTCTTTGTCTTTTTTTCTCAACCAGCCGAACATGATATGCCACCTTCCGGGAAGCGAAGACTTAAGTTACCACTCCCGCCCGTCTGTTCTTTACCGACACGACCTCGCCTGTAATCGTAACTAGCAATGCCCGACAAAGGCGCGATGCAGCAATTGAACGATGATTAAGTATAGTCCATTTTTACCAGAATTCATCGTCCTAGCCATTTAAAATGCCACAATAATCGTTTCTCTGCATTGACATTTCCCGCTACGGAGGTTATACACCCTGAAAGGATACCATAAAGAAGGAGACGCAGATGCGCATAAGCTATGATACATTGGGAACCTGTGCCTCACGGATCAACATAGAAATAGAAAACGGCGTGATTCAGGCAGCCGAATTTGTAGACGGTTGTGCCGGCAACACCCAGGCTGTCGGGGCGCTGGTAAAGGGAATGGCTGTAGGAGAGGCAATCAGACGGCTCAAGGGAATTGCTTGTCAGGGAGATACGTCGTGTCCCGATCAGCTGGCCAGGGCGCTGGAAAAAACTTTGGGAAAATAACGGGAGAATTTCGTGGAAATCTTCGGCGGTTTTATGGTGATGCTGTCAATCATCGGTTTTTTTCTGACGGTGATCTGGTTTATCCTGCCGTTTGTCATCTTCAGCATCAAGGGAAAGGTTGATCGGACCCTCATTCTTGCAGAAGAGACGGAACGTCGACTGGCTGCCATCGAAGAGCTGCTGAAGGGGAGAAAAGAAGAGACGGAAGGGCCTGACGCCCCGACCGGCGGGACCAATCCCCTCGTCCCCTCAAGCGGGCAGCCGCCCGCCGAAGATTGACCTGCTGCGGCCGTAAACTCACCGCTTTCCCTGCTGCTCCGGCGTCTGCCGGGATGAGCCCGATTGTCTTTCCCTGGAGACGTAGTCAATAAAACACTGGACAACCACCGGGTCGAACTGGCTCCCAGCGCACCTTTTCAACTCTTGCAGCGCTTCAGTCGTTGAATATCCCTTTTTGTAAGGCCGCACGGACACCATGGCATCAAAGGCATCGGCGACAGCGATTATCCGGGCTTCAATGGGGATATCCTCACCCTTCAGCCTGTCGGGATAGCCGCTCCCGTCGTAACGTTCGTGATGATGGAGAATGCCGGGGAATACCCCCTTCAACTGCTCGATGGGAGCAAGGATGGCGACCCCTTTTTCCGGGTGAAGCCGCAAGGGGGGAAAATCATCCTCGGAGATCTTTTCCGGCTTTTCCAGAAGGGCCTCGATAATCCCTATCTTGCCGATGTCATGCAAAAGCCCCCCGAGCCTTACCCGCTCAACCGCCGCGTCGTCGAGTCCCAAAGCCCTGGAAATAAACTCGGCAACATGCATGACCCGTTCGGAGTGCCCCTTGGTCCAGGGTGATTTGGCGTCAATGGCATTGGCCAGACTAGTAACCGTTCCGATGAAGAGGTTCTCCAGATCTTCATAGAGCTTGGCGTTTTCAAGCGCCACTGCTATCTGTCCAGCTATCTTACCAACGGCGAAGACATCATCCTCGAGAAACCTGTCGGGCTCCGTATCACCCAGCAGCAAGACCCCGTTTACCTTCTCCTTGCTGACCATGGGAATGGCCAGGAGTGACTGCATACCCGCATCACGCAGCAATCGGTCCAGGTACGGCAGCCTTTTCCGCGCTGTGAGTGAGTTTATGTAGCAGCTTTCTCCTCCGGCAAAGGCCTTCACCGCGCAACTGCCGACAACGTTCGGATGGGAGCCCTTCAAGAGTTCCGGGGGAATCTCACTGGATATGCAATCGGAGGCCATTACCGCCAGCGAACCATTTTCCTCTCCCAACAACACCACCAGCTCGCATTGGATGAGCCGTTCTATATGCTGCACGGCCGTGGCAATGATCTTGTCGCGACTGAGGGAGGAGGAAATCGCCTTGTTGATTTCGTCCAGAGTGAGAATGATGTCGACCCGTTTCCCCATCTCTACGGCCATGTCAAGGGACTCATCAAACAGGATTGAGTGGCTCGCCACAAGCGCGGCATGGGAGATCACGTCCTTGATCAGGGCAATCTCTGCATCGCTGAACGACGGATAGTGCTTGTCACGGGCGACAAACGCCACCCCCATCACCTGGTTGTTGACCAGCATGGGAACAGCCAGCAGGGTGATATTGCCCAGCAGCTTGCGTAGCGTCGGCGTCAGAAGCGTCGAGACGCCGGAATCGTTGAGCAATAGATGGTGTTTGTCCCGGAGGATCTTTTTCAGAAGGGGAATCTTGTCCGGCGCCATCGGCATCTCCCTGAACATGGGAAGATAACGGGCCGGCAGTCCGCAACTCCGGGCCGGCGCAAAGTCCCGCCGCTCCCGGTCAATGAGGTAAACCACAGCCCAACGGCTGTTTACCGTTTTCTTCAGCAACCGGGAAAGATCTTGCATGACCTTATCCACATCGGTAAGCTTGGCAAGCCGCTCCGCTCCCTTCAGTATGTTAATGAATTTTTCAGTCATTACGTTCTCCTCATACGCTTGTATTAAACCATAAAAACAGCCATATTTCTTGCCAAAAATAGGTTTTTTTATTACTATTCCCCATTGTTGGAAGCAAAGTATTTCGTAAAATCAGCTGATTCAAAACATTACTGGTTTACTTGCCAGTTAAGGAGGAGTACCGGATGGGTTTGCTGGAAGGAAAAAAAGCACTGATTTTCGGTGTGGCCAATGAGAAGAGCATCGCCTGGGCCATAGCCGAAGCTTTCAAAAAGGAAGGTGCCGAGGTGGCACTGGCCTATGCCAATGAGGCGATAGCCAAGCGAGTGATCCCGCTCGCTGAAAGCATCGGCGCAACGATAACCCTCCCCTGTGATGTCAGAAGCGACGACGACATCAAGGCGGTGTTTGCCGAAATCGGCAAAAAATGGGGTGGGCTGGACATACTGGTTCATTCGGTCGCCTTTGCCAATAAAGACGAACTCAAGGGATCTTTTCTGAGCACCACCAGGGAAGGCTTTACCATGGCCATGGACATCAGCGCCTACTCTCTGATCGCCCTGGCCAAGGAAGCCATGCCGCTCCTGACCGCCAGCAACGGAAACGTCCTTGCCCTGACCTATTACGGCGCACAGAAGGTATTCCCCAATTACAACGTGATGGGTGTTGCCAAGGCAGCCCTGGAAGCAAGCGTCCGCTACCTGGCCGAGGCAGTCGGACAGGACGGCGTGAGGGTTAACGCCATCTCGGCTGGCCCATTACGGACACTGGCCGCAGCAGGGGTCGGGGGCTTCAACCAGATCGCCGGTCATGTATCGGCAAAAGCGCCTCTCAGACGCAACATCACCCAGGAAGACGTGGCAGGCGCCGCTGTTTATCTCAGCAGCGAACTGGCGAAAGCCGTAACCGGCGAGATCCATTTTGTCGACAGCGGTTACAACATCATCGGACTTTAACGTCAGGAACGAGGAAAACAATCAAACAACCTCACGGCAATCTCACCGGATTGAAACCCAGCCAGCTCAAAGGACTGGAAAGGCTCTACCGCCGCCGCATCCCGCCCGACGAACTGATCACCTCGGACCTTTCCCGGGAGATGGTTGAACTCTCGCGGGAGATCCGCCGCCAACTCGGCATCCTCGTCAACCGTTCCGGTGATGTGGAATACGTCCTCGTCGGTGACGAACGCGGGCTTTACATCCCGGAACTGGCCGATTACCCGCTGGGGAAAAAACTGCTGCGCGGTCTGCGTCTCATCCACACCCACCTCAAAGGGGAGGCCCTCAGCGATGACGATCTGACCGACCTGGCGCTCCTTCGTCTCGACCTTGTCGCCGCGCTCCAGATGTCCCCCAACGACGGCCAGTTTTTCGTCCAGACAGCCTGCCTCGCGCCTCCGACCCTCGGCAAGACCCCATACAAAATTGAGCCGCCACGCCCTTTCGACCGTTTCAGCATGGATTTCGCCACCTTTGTCGACACACTGGAAAAGTCCCTGGAAAAGGCGGTCAAGGGCACAAAAGAGGTGAAGGGGGGGGAAGAACGGGGAATTCTTATCTCCGTGACAAAGCTCTCCCATGAAGAGGCAGAGGACTCCATCGAAGAATTAAAGGAGCTGGCAAGGACGGCGGGGGTCGAGGTGCTTGACGCGGTGATACAGCGCCCGCGGCAATTCAACCCGCGCTTCCTGATGGGTGAAGGAAAGATGCGCGACGTGGTCATCCGCGCCCTTCAGCTCGGAGCAACCCTGCTCGTCTTCGACCAGGAGCTGACCCCGACCCAGATCCGTTCCATTTCGGCAATGACCGAACTGAAAGTCATCGACCGGAGCCAGTTGATCCTCGACATCTTCGCCCGCCGCGCCAAAAGCCTGGACGGCAAGGTACAGGTGGAACTGGCCCAGCTCAAATATCTTCTGCCGCGCCTGACCGGACGGGGCGTGCAGATGTCGCGCCTCATGGGGGGAATCGGCGGTCGCGGCCCGGGTGAAACCAAGCTTGAGGTGGACAGAAGACGCATCCGCGACCGGATCGCAAAGCTGGAACGTGAGCTGAAAGAGCTGTCCCACGGCCGCTACCAGCGACGCCAGAAGCGGGTAAAGGCCGGGCTCCCCATCATTTCCATCGTCGGCTACACCAATGCCGGCAAGTCGACCCTTCTCAACTCCCTGACCCAGAGTGAGGTCTTCACCGAAAACCTCCTCTTCGCCACCCTCGACACCTCCACCCGCCGCCTCCGCTTCCCGCGGGACCGGGAGGTAATCATCACCGACACCGTCGGCTTTATCCGCTCCCTCCCCAAATCACTGATGGGCGCTTTCAAGGCCACCCTCGAGGAGTTGCAGGACGCCGACCTCCTCCTCCACCTGGTAGACTGCTCCAATCCCCGTTTTGAGGAGCAGATCGGACAGGTGGAAACCATCCTCGCAGAGCTCGAACTGGGAGAAAAACCGAGGCTTCTCGTCTTCAACAAGAGCGACCTCCTCTCCCAGCTGAAAAAAAGCGACCCGCTGACCTTCATGAAGGTCCGCCAGGTCTCCCGCCGCTTGCAGGCCATTTCCATCTCGGCAGCCGACAGAAAGAGCATGGAACCGCTCATCGAGGAACTGCAGCGCCGTTTCTGGCCGGAGGAAATCACCCCCTAGGCCCGACGCGAGGATACCAGCGTCAATTCCGTGATGCTCAGAATTCTCAAGGAAGGCTTGGGTATCGAAAAAAAGAAACGGAATGTCGTCTATGACGACCTGGACCATCTGGCCGGCACCTGGAGCGCAGAGGACGCCGCCGAGTTCGAGAGAATCACGGCGGTGTTTGAAAAGGTGGATGAGGATATGTGGAAATGACGCGTGAAGGTTGGCGTGCTAATGTTTAGAAGTTGAACCTACCCTCCATTGGTGCTCCACAGTTTCAATCATGCTCCCCAAGTTTGCAACTTTGCAATCCCGACCCCATTTGTTCCCCGAAGAACAGTGCTGATATTCTCCCCTCATTCCTTTGGTTGCCAGTATTTGGGAACGAAATCAGGGTTCTCTTTTCGTATTTTTTCAAACTGTTCCATTTTTATTTGCAGATTCCGGAATCCTTCTAATGTTTTTCGGTGCTAGATCAATGCAGTCTGAATTAAAGCATCTTTTCTTATAGCTTCTACTGTATCAGTTGCTTTACTAAAGTCTTTAAGCTCTTCAATATATACTTTAGTCACAGCGAGAGTTTCCTGAAGTTCTCTCTTGCCACCTGAAACTCTGGCAGGTCATAAAATTTATCATCTGTAACCGCCAGCAAACCTTTCATAATGGAAAGACATTCTTCGCATAATATTTTTGTCTCAGCACACTTAATCAACAATTCGGCACGTTTCGTTGCCACGTTTTGTTTGACTTCACTTTGCTTGATCCTGTGGGAAAGCACAAACGAGACAACAGACACTGAAAGTGCGGTGACAGAGATAACTACCGAGATATCAGAGGCGGGAACCCAACCAAGGAAAGGAATAAATATCAACATTAATAACCTCTTGTGAAATAACAGGAATGACTTTTAATTATGCATTTTTCTTCTGACCAACGGTTTCGAGAATGACCTGAGAGAGAATCGAAACAGGTCCATTCACTAGTTATCCACTGCAGCATAACGCCTATTGCTCCATTGGGTTTGGAAGTTCATCGTCAATCGCGGAAAGATCCGCATGCTTTAAAAAGAAATAGAATGTCGAATCGACTATTTGTAGCATCTTCTTGCTCTGGTCGTAGTCAATAATAGGAGGGGAAATGGACTTGCTAGCTTGAGTTTTCGCTAGGTTGTATAGAAGATTGCTCATATCGGATGCGCGAACGTCAGCAGGACGATGGTGAATGGCTTGGATTTTTTCTTGAATTACCGATCGGCGCATGCCGGTTGCAAGCCCGTCATACCCCTCGGCAAGAATTACGCGAACAAGGTAATACGGAAGAAAAAGCGGTTGAAGGCCTTCTTTTGAAGATGAGCTTAGGTTTCCTGCGGCAATGGATTCGAGTGCCCGCTGATGCCGCGCAGAGTATTCTTCAGCTTTCTTCTCACATGCGCATGTCACGAGTTCTTTATTATCAATCAGTGTCAGGTTCGACATGGTTTTCGCCACGCCCGCTGCCAAACATGTTTCTTTGAGCAACTCCTGAAACACTCCAATTGAAGAAAAACAGGCTTGTATGAGTTCAGATTGCAGTTTTTCCGAGAACTTGACATTAAGTTTCTTGGAGCCTTTTTCGGCTACTTCAACGAATTCTTTCTCCGTCCATGGTTCAACAGGTATCTCTGTGACACGATCAAGTAGATCTCCATTATATTGGGCGAGTCTGTTTTTTTCTCTCCAGACACCAAGAATAACGAACTGAACCTTTAATTCTTGAAAAGTTCTTAAGTCGAACGCAAACTGACGCTGCCTTTCTTCATCGAGGTAGTGAAAGTTTTCAAGGATCACCACAGACGAATGCTTTCGTGCGCGGTGTAGGACTTCAAAGACATCTTGTGGCAGCTCAAGGTTAATGGGCACTTCTTCAAATTCTTGATCTTTACTACTTCCAGCAGTCATTTCACCTGTCGTCTCTGCTTCTCCAGACCCGAACAACGGAATAAGTGCTTTAAATCTAGCGGCTACTCCGACGGTGGCCTCCGACTGTGACCCTTGCGATTCACTGGTTTTAAGTGTGACCCCCGACTGACGTAAGATACTGTGGTAGATGTCGATAATGTTTGTCCGGGGCGTGAGGCTAACTACAATATTCTTTTCATATGGCAAATGACGCGAAACCAAAGCAGTTTTACCTTGCTTTGACGCACCATAGACTACCACTTGTTTATCCGACTTGAGAGCCGCAAGAAATTTGTCATCAACTTCGACACGCTCGATGTAAGACGCAACTTGTTCACTAGATACCCCAAAAACCTCCGAAGTTTGCATAAGCATCGACCTTTCCCTTTTATTTTATCTGGATAACTGTCCTGTCCTCACCGGTTGCCGGAGCTGGAAGCGCAGAAACAATCCGCGTGCAGGGCGATGTTAGCTGAAGTTTTCCTTCTCTAAATTTACTAGAAGAAGTATGTTGGCTGCTGAGAGATTCAGCGCATAGTTAGCTAATGACTCCGTAACGGTGACACTAACTGCACCTTGTCCGTGACCACCCAACTTGTTCCTCACAGTAGGCACACCACTTTCCAGAAGCGTTCTCAAGCTTGAAAATTGAGACTGCAGGTACGATGGTACAAGGTTTCTTAGGAAAAGAATTTCTATCAATTTCTTTGCGGTATCGGTCTGATTATATTCCCACTTCTGATTATGACAAATGGTTTTCATCACACTTTCAAATGCCTTTAGCGCTTCAACAAGTGATTCTTTGTAGCGCCTATGCCGGTAATGCTCATGCGCCTTTAGGAATTCTTCGTTTGCACCTTTGTATCCTTTTTTACTTCCAAGCAAGGTTAGGGTTGGCTTAACAGCTTCAGAATGCATAAACTGAGAGTCGACTCTAAATATTTCATTAGATTCAAATTGATAGCCAACTCCATGCTCTTTAAACCTGGCATTTAACTCTTCGATGGCGTCATCAGGTTCAATCTTTCTGTTTTGTGTAGAATTTCGGTAATCGTATTCCCGTACCAGTGTATTGATTACCTTAAATGATGTTTCAATGACATCCAAAACCCTCTCATAATCTGGGCATTTCAAAAAATAGCTAAATACGGCCTCAAGGTCAGAATTTGCATTCTTTTCCAGTGTGAAAACACCATATTCACGACATAATGACTGATGGATTAGTTCGTATGTTTTGGAGGCCTTATCGCTGTAGTGATCGCTTCCCAAGGCATCCCTCACGATATGCACTATTTGAACCCGAAGTGGGTCGGGAATGTCATCATATTGGTAGACATCGGGCACTTGTCCACGAAGTTTTTTTTGACGTTTCGAAAATAATTCCATAACACCCATTTCTTCCCTCCATTTTTCACTCAGCTAACGGCTATGGCTTTGACCCGCTGCTGGCGGGTCGTAAGCCGTGTTGGGACTTCTGTTCATTTAATTTTTTAAGATTTTGAGACGTGCCCCCTATTTATTCCTTGTCTGATTTAGAAACCAAGGCCTCGAGTCTTCTCTTGAATGTTTCCAATATTTCAGGGGTTTCTATAGTTGTGAGATGAGAGGTATTCTCAATGACTATCATCATGCATTCAATAACCATAATGAATAAAGCATCAATGTCATTATCACAGGACCACCACTTAAGCTCCTTTATAATGTCATTTTCGTCAAGGATAAGATACTCTTCCGGGTCACTGGGACTTGAATGGACAGCACCACTGAGGTGAGCATACGCAAGAGAGGGGGTCAGCCCTCGACACGGGACAAATCTCCAGCCGGCCTCGAAAGGTCAACCTTAACCGCCATGTCTCTTCTTCCCACCCAACAAAAAAGCCGCCAATCAGCATATCCTGACCCGGCGGCTTCAACTGCACACTATATTTTTGTCACTACTCCAACCATCCCCCGACTCCCATAACAATACGCATGAAATAAAAGCCCCACCTTTGTACACCCGCCCCCGCCTCGTGTCAATCCGCATCAGTAAAACAATTTAACCTTGGAACAACTATTCAACCGCACATACACAGAACGTAGAGAACATCAGGAGCCTATCATCGTGTGAGGCTAGTACCTTGAAAGAACACCAACTCAATCATCCCCGTAAAGCCCGCATCACCGCTTCCGGTTCACGGTCGATTACTTGCAACAGTATCCGTGCGGGACCTTCGGGATGGCGGACACCCTGTTCCCAGTTGCGCACCGTTCTGGCGCTCAGACCGAACAGGGCGGCAAACCTGTCCTGGGACAATCCAAGCTTTTCCCGCAGATGGGTAATATCGACATCCGCAACCTTCAGCTGATGTGCCGTGCCCCGCGAACTGTCGCCATCCGCATACGCCAGGGCATCTTCCAGGCCTGCCATGATCTTCTCGAATGCTATCCGTGCCATGTTCTTATTCTCCGTATTTCCGGGCCAGTATTTTGGCCGCATTCCCCAACATGTTCGTTTCCGCCCTTGTCAGATTCGCCCGGTCGTTTTTGGCGAATACCGCCAGCAGGAATGTCGGAACCCGTTCGTTGTGGAAATAGTAGATGATCCGTACGCCGCTGCTCTTACCTTTGCCGCCGGTGGCAAAACGAACCTTGCGGGTTCCTCCGCCGCCCGGAATCAGATTCCCGCATTCAGGATTTGCGGCAATCATGTTTATTGCCTCGGTCCGCTCGTCATTCGTCATGCAGGCTTTGCATCCGTCACGAACGAGGCGGTTTCTACAACGGTTATCAGATCCGACTTCATGAACATTATACCTCAATGGAGCATATTAGCAAAGAAAATCATTTTTGCGGCGCTTGATAAGCCGCAACAGGGTCAAAGGCAAAGGGGTCTGGCTTTAAACGTGGGCAAATCTCCATCCGGCCTCGAAAGGTCAAAAAAACCGCCAATCAGTATATCCCTGACCCGGCGGCTTCAACTGCACACTATATTTTTGTCACTACTCCAACCATCCCTGATTCCCATAACAATACGCATGAAATAAAAGCCCACCTTTGTACACCCGCCCCCAACAAGGTATCAACATGTAGTCGAGAGGGATCATCGTTCCGGTTCTACCTTTTCATTAGGTATCAGTCGCCAGCGGGTCTCCTGACGAACTCCTTTGTGAGGTTGTGACAGAGAAAGGGGAGATTCCCCCCGATACACCTACTGTGCCATCCGCCTCAAAACCTGCTGGAGTTTTTTCAACTCCTCCCCGTAGCCGGCCCAGTCACCCTGACGCTGCAGGTTGGTTGCCCTCTCGAAGATGCTCATCGCCTCCCTGGCAAGCTCGGCTGAAGAGGCCTTCATAGCCGCGGGCGCGGCCTGGGTGCTGCCGGCCGGGGCTTTCCTTCCCCCGAAGATCCTTTGCAGGGCGAGCTCCAGGGTTTCCTCCATGACGACCTCATCCCCGTACGCGACGATAACCCGCCGCAGTTCGGGGAGCCCGGCCTTGTCGGCAGCGGCGAGGAAGAGCGGCTGCACGTAGAGGAGCGATTTTTCGATGGGAATCACCAGCATGCTCCCCCGGATGACCTCGGAGCCGCGCTGGTTCCAGAGCGTCAACTGCTGGGAGATGAAGGAATCCTGGTTGATCCGCGCGTCGATCTGTTTCGGTCCATAGATGAGCCTGTCCCGCGGAAAGGTGTAGGCCAGGAGTTTGCCATAATTCGGCGCATCACAGCGTGCCGTAAGCCAGGCCGCCAGGTTGTCCCGCTTCGAGGGGGTAAACGGCAGGAGCAGGAGGTATTCTTCCTTTTTTTCACCCGGCAGCTTCATGATCGTGTAGTACGGCTCCATCGGCTTGTCGCCGAGGGTCGGGATCTCCCAGAGGTTCTCCTTGTTGTAGAAGACCTTCGGGTCGGTCATGTGGTAAGCGGCAAACATGGCGGCCTGCAACTGGAGGAACTGATGGGGGTAGCGGATATGTTTGCGCAGTTCATCCGGCATGGCTGCCATCGGCTTGAAGAGCTCCGGGAAGATTCGCCCATAGACCTTCACCATGACATCATCGGGGTCGCTGATGTAGAAGGTGAGCGAGCCGTCGTAGGCGTCAACCACCGCTTTTACCGAATTCCGCATGTAGTTGATGCCTCCTTTGAGCGGCTTTGAGTAGGGGAGACGGCTCGAATAGGTGTAGGCATCGATGATCCATTTGAGCCCGCCATTGTCGGCCACGACCATATAGGGATCACCATCGAAACGGAGGAATGGGGCAACCGCTCTCACCCGTTCATTGATGTTCCGGTAGTAGAGGATGCGGCTCTCGCTGCCGATGTCAGAGGAGAGGAGGATCTTTTCCGTCCTGAACCTGGCGGCGAACAGGGCTTTATTGAGCATGGAGCCGACGGGCACCCCGCCTTTGCCTCCATAGGTCGTGTTGATATTGCCCGTGGCGGTCGGATAGCTGAATTCGGGAACCTTCGTCTTGACGATGACGTATTCATTGGACAGCTCACCGTAATAGATCTCTGGGCGCGTCACCTTGATATCGGCCAGGCTGACGGCCGGAATATCCTTGACGAAGAACTCGGGGAGCCCCTCCTTGCTGATCCGGCTTACCGGGCCGAAGGTAATGCCATTGCCGTGGGTGAAGATGAGCCGCTCATTGATCCAGTTCCTGCTCGGGAGGTCGTCATAGGAGAGTTCACGCGGCGAGAGCATCACCTGGGTGTACTGGCCGTTCACCAGGTAGCGGTCATTGTCCACATCGAAAAACTTGTAGTAGGTCCTGATCTGCTGCAGCTGGCTGTACGTCTTGAGCAGCGGGGCGTGATCCCAGAGCCGGATGTTCTTGATGGTTGCGTCGTTGTTGGCAATGTCCGCTGCGGTAAGCTTTACGTCAGCATCAAAGGGAATGGTCTCAATCTTGTCCAGGTCGTAGCCGAGACGGGTAAACCGGATGGTGTTCTCGATGTAGGGGGTCTCGAGGGCCAGCTGATTGGGCGCGACCTTGAACTTCTCCAGCAGCGCCGGATATGCCTTGATGCCGATCCCGTAGACGGCAATCACCAGAATTGGCGGCAACAGCGCCAGGCGCCAGGCGCCCTGCCATAACCCGGCGGCGAGGATGGCCCCTGCCAGGGGAGTGAGAACGGTGAGAATCCGCAAGGTCAAGAGCCGGGCGTTGACGTCGGCATAGCCTGCACCGTGAAAGGTACTGCTCCCGGAAAGAAGCAGACCGCAACCGTTTAGATAAAAACCGGCCGCGACCGTCAGCGAAAAAATCCCGATGAGAACCGCCAGATGTTTTCGCACCTTGACGTCAATTGCCGCCCCCCTTTCCATCAGGGTGATACCGCCGCGGACGTAGTAGACCGCTCCGACCAGGACCGTCGTGGCCAGCACAGTGAAGCCGGCAAAGATCTTCAACATCTCCAGGAGCGGTAGGCTGAACAGGTAGAAACCGATGTCCTTGCCCAGGATCGGGTCGTTCGTGCCAACGGTGACCATGTTCGTGAAGAGAAGCACATTCTGCCACTGCATGGCTCCCCATTTGCAGGCAAGGATGGCCAGGATGGCGCTGGCAAGGATGCCGAGGGGTTTGGCCAGCCGTGCCACCTCATCTCTTTTTACCTGGTAGATGTTCCTTCCTTCGACGAAGATGTTCGTTTGGGGAAACTTTGCCCGGTTGGAAAAGTGCAGGTTGATCATGGCAAAGATAAACAGCAGGACGCCAAAGAACAGCCCGGCGCCGACTTTGGCCGCCAATGTCGTCGTGAACACCGAGGTGAAACCGGTCTCAACGAAAAAGAGCCAGTCCGTATAGAAATTAATCAGCGACGAAATGAAGGGAAGAACTACAAAGACGGCGATAAGGATGATAATGAACCTGTTTTTCTTAAACATCATGTGCCCCTTTTTTTTTCGGCATAAACCAGGAGCCTGTCGGACTTAGGAATGAATCTACTGCGAGAACGGAAAATCGGTCCATATTTCCGTAAATTTTCAACAAATAGGTCCACTATTTGCTCTCAAATTTCCGATAATCTGTCTTCGATTTGCCATTCTCTCGTTACGATTCCCTAAGTCCGACTGGCTCCTTCCGCAATCAATTCTACCACGGTTGTCATCGTTTTGTTTCCGCAGCGGCGTAATCGGGTAGGAGGCGGGATTGCTCCCGCCGTCCTCCCACACCACCGTGCGTACGGTTCCGTACACGGCGGTTCATGAAGTACGTTGAAGTCGGTGAAGCTGGTCTATAAGTGATACCAGCCCCAGGT
>Ga0074193_1000162_pt2 | contig 49306 bp, 24 predicted proteins | sample EPASupsiteHSE605_FD_64523 | JGI IMG/M metagenome (GOLD analysis project Ga0074193, IMG submission 64523) | Bioremediated contaminated groundwater from EPA Superfund site, New Mexico - Sample HSE6-05 | ecosystem: Environmental > Aquatic > Deep subsurface > Groundwater > Contaminated ...
ACGATCTTCAAAGCCAATTATTGAAGAAGCGCCTCTTTCATCTCAAAAATCACAACGATCTTCAAAACCGATTATTGAAGAAGCACCCCTTTCCTCACAAAAATCACAAAGATCTTCAAAATCAATTATTGAAGAAGCTCCTCTTTCATCGCAAAAATCACAACGATCTTCAAAACCTATTGTCGAAGAAGCGCCTCTCTCATCCCAGAAGTCACAACGATCTTCAAAACCGATTATTGAAGAAGCTCCTCTATTATCACAGAAGTCACAAAGATCTACAAAGCCAATTGTCGAAGAAGCGCCACTCTCATCCCAGAAGTCACAACGATCTACAAAATCAATAGTCGAAGAAGCGCCTCTCTCATCCCAGAAGTCACAACGATCAACCAACTCAATAGTAGATGAAGCGCCTCTTTCATCGCAAAAATCACAACGATCTTCAAAGCCAATTATTGAAGAAGCACCTCTTTCATCACAGAAGTCACAACGATCTGCAAAGCCCATTATTGAAGAAGCACCTCTCTCATCACAAAAGTCGCAACCATTGATGAAACCAAGCATTGAAGGATATGTAGACCACTTTACTGATGTCGAAATTTCTTTTGGAGAAGAAGATGTATTCACTCCACTGCCATCATCCAATTCAAATGAACTAATTAATACAGGAGAAACATTTGCATCTCTGGAAGATAGATATCCGGTTTCGACATATATTTCAAATAGTATTCGTGGAACCTATAGTAGTCCAAATAGTCTCATTTCTTCAAATTATACTCCAACTTTAGATAATGAATTTTTTGAAGATTATTCTCAATCACAGAACAACGATATTGAGATTAGTTTGTCTCCTGATTTTAGACAAGATTCTATCGATATAATTGATGTTGTATCCAAAGAAATATCAAACGAAGATCCAAAAGAGTATTCATATACCTATCAAACCATTGAAAATAATAGTAATGTTTACGAACAATATGATTCAAAAAGTAATAACAATATGTTTTCCAAAATTGTTGATTCTGAGATTTCTTTAGAAACATTGCCTTCTGAATCATTACATTTAATTGATAATTCCAATTTGATTTCATCAAATTCTCATTACTCAAATCCAAGTCTCGAAAATGAAAAAGGTTCAATTTCTTTCAGAAAGGAGTCAATATCATTTGAAAAAGTTACCATGTATCATAATAAAGTACTAGGCAATAAAGGAAATTCAGTATCAAGATTAGACAATAATCCAAATGATTCAGAGTATACATATGAAACAATATCTGTGGAAGATTATTCATACAACGAAGATAGAAATGTAATTATTGGTAGTTCACAAATTGATATAGATGATCATCAAATTGATACCATTTCATATGGCGATGGATCAAATCCTCCACAGAATCGGTTTATAAATAATAAAACTATCGATAGGGTTGAACCTGAGATGGAATCGATAGAATTACCGAGTTCTGAATATACTAATATTGATGAAAACACGAATGATTACTCATATGTTACCTTGACCGTTGAAGATAAGATTGCTAATCCCAAAGAATATCATGATACAGATATAAAACCTCTTCCTTCTTGGATGCCCAGCAAAGAACTCAGTCCTTCCTTAGACAAAAATGAATCAATTGATAATCACTTGCAAAAACCTTCTACTGGTATCCATAAAGTTGACAATAATCCGGATAATGACAGAAAAATGTTTAAAGAAAAGAAACAAATGGAATCTCATAATTACTCTCCAGGATTATCGAATCCGAGATCCCGTTTCCAAGATAAAAACAGAGGAAAATCTCTCGTTAACAATTTTATAAACAAAAGAAATAATAAGCAAGCAGCAATAAATAATGAGAAAGAACATTCTGAATCCGATTATACCTATGAAACCATTACTGTGGATATAAAACCATTTCAACCTAGTAATTTTCCAATCGAACCAAAGAGAATTATTAAAAATGTGGAACACAATACTGACAATGATAACCTATCTACATGGTCGAATTTCAAGAAAGAAAATGAGTATAGCAATGAAACAAACCCTGAGTCTGTACAGTATCATTTTAAATCTGATGATGATCAATGGAATAGAATTAGCGGGATTAAGAAAAACTCAATTCCAATCAATACCAAAGAAAGTGCTTCAATGATTAAGAATAGGGTATCAAATCCTATTGAGCAACAGAATTCGGTGAAAAATTCCAGACAACGATTTCCCATCAAAAAGGAATCCATCAATAGTGCTTTTCAGACTGAAAATAATTTAAGTCTTGAATCAAATGATATAATGACAAAATCAGAAGATATTTATGGATCAAATTCTGACCAAATTGCCATTAACTCAAGGTTTGATTCACAACAACCACAGTTAGAATCATATACTTATACTTATGTAACAGATCATTCTCACGAAGATGTTCAGGCTAAAGTGTTTGGACTCTTTGAGTCTAAGCCTGAAAGAAAACCAAGACCAAAAAGGAATAATAAATTTATTCAAAACAACAAAGCTAATGAGAATAGTAGCGAAATAGATACCGATGAGGCTATACTCGGTACTAATGAATTGAAAACCAATAAGGCAAATGATTCGCAGTATACTTATACTTATGAATCATATAACATAACCAATACAAATGAGCCACCCCATAAATCAGAACAAATTAAACCAGCCAGAACTAGAAACAGACAGGTTAGTGCATACTCAAGCGATTCAGCAACTTGGGATAGACATTAACTTTCTACCATGATTGCATTTGTTGAACTCTTCCAAACCCTTCTTAAATCAAGTAAAAAGTTCCTAAATTGTTCATCTGAGCTGGTATTTATTCGCATTCTCATCGGATCATCTACCATAAGCTCTTCAACGAGGCTGAGGCATGATTCATGTGATAGCAAAATCTTATAACTCTTCACCACATGTGTCGAAAATTGAAGAGAAAACAGTTTGGATAAGTCAATTAGACACTTATTCAACACTTTAATCACTGTCTTAACTTTGTCATTATTCATTATTAGAATGGAAAAGCTATCAGCATCTTCCAATATCTTCTCTATAACATAAGCAGCTATTGTTTTAGAAATACTCTGACCAAATCTCATTATCCTAAGACATAGTGGGATCACATCTGAGCCAAAAAAGAACTCCCTAATCTCAGGTGTCTGTGTCTCAGCCAGACAACCAAGAATGCCAAGTGCAGCAACTTTCAAGTATTCAGCCTCATTATATCTGCTTGTCTGATGCAAAAAAGGCGCCAAGTACGAATAAACTTTAGATTTGACAAATGGAATCCTGGTTTGCTCATGAGAAGCAAGAATTTGGAAAATAGAAAAAATATTAATCACTCTCTCTGTTAAATGAGTATTAAGATTATTGGACGTCAAAAAAGGAAACAAAGATATTACATCTGAAAGCAAAATAGTAATTATTCCAGGAGTCATCCAAATACAAAGTGCCATGTTCGAATGTTGGTCTTTTTCCATGCACAGCTTCTTTAATGCTTCGTCTCTATATTTCTCATCCATCATTATCATATTAACCATTTGAACAAGTCGGTCATTAAACAAAACACTCATCCTGAATTTATTAAAATGCTTCATGAGGAAACAAGGCAGTTCTTCTATTCTTGTTCCCCATTAGCACTATATATGAAAATAGGATTTTTATCATATAATAACACCAAAAAATGTTAATGTGATTGAAGTTTTATCGAAAAGAACAGATGAAAATATCTATATTATTATGCTCATTTGAAGAAATAAAAGAGAAGAGATGATTGGGCACAATGGAACCTCAATGATTCTTTGTTTTTCTTGTTTTAAAGGAAAGCTGCACTGAGTACTAATCATTGATTACTAGGTTAGGGAGGAAACGCCTTGGTGCGATAAGTGGCCGGATTATAAAATGGGAGATCAGATGCTTGAGGTTACTAACAAACTCATGAATAGTTCGAAATTTAACGAAGCAATAAATCACTTGCAAAAGTTTTGCGAGGTTTTCGATGAGCCGGATCGATCTGATGTCTACAGGACCATCATTGAAGAAATCATGAGCAAACAGGTGATGATGAGCATAGAACCATATAATAATCAAGTATGTAATGATTTAAATGCCAATTCTAGTCGATATTGTCAAGAATTTTCTGAAATTGACGTTTTGGACTCAAATTCAGCGCATGAATGGGTTACAGCTGTTAATAAGATTGACCAAGGTGTTTATGCAATTAAAAAGATATTTATCAAAACGGAATATCAACAAATTGAAATATTTGCTAGAGAAGCTCAATTATTATCTGGTTTAATGCACCAAAACATCATTCGGTATTTCACTTCATGGACCGAAGTTAATGTTAATAATGAAAAAAATGTTAACAACGCTGCATTTATGGATGGATCGATTGGACTTGTTTTCTATCTACAATTTGAGCTTTTAACAAGAACCACAATATTGGATTTGTGCAAAGATAGTCCATTTGAATGTGTTATTGATTATCTCCTTCAGTTTGCTGAAGGACTTGATTATATTCATAGTCTTGGGGTGGTTCATGGTAACATTAATCCAACTTGTATCTTAACTGGAATAGATGGAATGATCAAAATATGTGATTTCTCTCTTTCTTTCAAAGAAGAAAATCCTTTGGATTTGATTTACCCGCCAGATTGTATGTATTGTTCTCCTGAACAAAAAACAAAAGCCAGTGTTAACAAACAAACAGATATTTACTCTTATGGGATAATAATGAAAGAGATACTTCTCAAAACACAAATTACTACTCCAAATATAACATCATTTGTTGAAAGGCTTACTCAACATTCTCCTTTAGAGAGACCCAGCTCTGGGGAGTTAGTTGCTTTTCTAAAAATGATAAAATCATCTTCAAAAGAACTAATCAGTTCGAATTGCATTCATTGAAGTCATCAATGACTCCTCAAATTGACCAATTTGCCCCACTTCATCTGTGGACAAGGATCTGTCGGCAAAAAAGGCAGTCCATTGAACCAAAATGCCCAATGAGTGCGCTGGGACAATACAATCTCCAAATAATGGATAAACTTTAGTTTTTGCTTCTTTGTTATGGGTTACCACTCTGAAGAGGTCGTCTGAGAGGGGATAAATTACAATATGGGCATCATTGAAATTTGATACGATTGTTGTTGGATCATAATCATTGCTATCTTCACTCCAAACAATATGAACATGATCATTTCCAATATGTCGCTTTTTCCTAAGCTGTTGTGCGTCATCACTTTCTGTTGGCATCATTGGGGCAACATGGTACATCACATCAAATCGTTGAGTAAAAAATCTTAATGAGTACTTTCCATTAGAAAACCTATTACAATCAAGTTTTCCAGTATATTTATCATCAGAACATGATAAATCAACAAAACAACCAATTGACTCTAGAAAAGACTTAAACATTGCAGATGTGCTTCCCCAATTATTTGCCAAAATAGAATTCTGCTTTTTTTGTCCTGCTCCAACATATATAACTCCAATTTTTGCATATTCAATGGGCTCAATGGCAAAAATGGACTGGATATGCCTGTTAATCTTTTGATTAGGAGCTTTAATACAAAAATCGCTATCTTTGGTATCATATAAAAGGTGAAAGAATAGAGCATAAGGAGAACTCAAAAACTTCTCATTAAACAATGTCTCGTAATGATAAAACTCTGGCATGTCAGATTTTGTGGTTTCATTTGATGATGGATTATCCAACTTAATACTAATGGGTGATTCATGATAATCAAAAGATTCTGGATTTATATACAAAGATTCTAGATCAGAAGAGTGATTTGAACAGAAACCAATATAGAAACATGGATCTATTAGATCTATTTTTGTGGATTGATCATAATCAAAGAATTCTCTGGTTTTTGGACGATCCTCATACTTAATACATTCAATTGCTGAAGTATATGAACCATAAGGATTCTTTGTAGTGAGAATTGTATTTGTTTCAGTCCTTTCAATTACATGGATTCTATTTGAATTATGAAAAGCAAACGCACTTGAATGAATTGGAGCCTTTCTTCGATTAGGCGGTAAAATATTACAGAACAAAAACTCAATTGCATGAATTAACGATGTTTTTTTGTATAATCTAGATCCCCACTTGTTGGCACTTAAAGAATATTGAACAAAATTAATAAATTTTGATGCCGTGCTTGGAAATTTGATAATTATGTCTATAATGACTGTTAGTACACTATCAAACCATTTTTCTTTAACCGATTGAACATTCTCAATAGATCTAATGAGAGAATCAACTGCTTTTTCACAAAGATCGTCCTCCAAACCATAGTATTTCACAAAAAAAGGAAGAGCTCTCATTATTGTTATTCTGTCTTTTAATGAATCAATTGAATCGAAAATTGCTTTAAACATTGATATTGAAGCTTCTAAGATTTCTATATTATGAATTTTCTGGTTAATCCCAAGAAGAATAAAAGGAATAGAATACATATGGAGATTCGAAAACCTTCCTATTGTAAAGAAGGTGCCGAGCAATGTGAGGGTAACTTTCGATAATTCAATTGTAGAAAAAGAATGATTAACGCTGTTAATTAAACTCAGAACCTCTCCCATAAGTGATATGTTAATATTTGATGATTCATCAAGTGACCAAGATTCAACTGCTTCTAAAACATCATTCCCAACCTTGAATTCATTCATCATCGAGCATATTGATAGTGAAGATAACAATAGATTACAGTTCTCAACGCTGAAAGTGGTAGAAAAATTATCCATGTTCTGAGATAAATACTTTAATGCATATATAGAAAAAGGAATCAGACAAAATGAAACAGGATACATAATATAAAGCGACTGAAATGATGCTTTTAACGCAATTAAGATGTAACTTTGTTTGGTGCAGACTAAGAAGCGAATTATTGCTTTCAGCCATAGAATTATTATCCTTTGATCAAAATACTCTTTCAGACAAGAATACTGAAAGATTTGCACACACAATCCAAAAACATCGAACTCAAGTATTGAATCAGAATCATCAAGTTGGTTTAAAAATATTGACAAATAGCTATTAACCAGAAACTCCGATTTGAGTGGCAATGATTTTGATAATCCATTTTGAACATGCAAAAGGGAAAAAACAAAATAATGTGACAATGATGATTCAAGAACTCCATCAATTATATCGAAAAGCGTTCTCACAAATAGGATTAATGATGTTTGATCCCATTTTGATTGCTTTCGGTCAAGAGATAAATAAAAAAAGCCAAAATTATTTGAAAGAGACTTATATTCATAATTAGACATCTGGGGAATGACAATAGTCTCTGAAAACAATACTGGATTTTCGAATATTAATATTGATTGGTTAACAATAGCTTTTCTTGGATCACTATCATTAGGATTAATAATTGAAGTAACATTCTCAATGCTAATATCAAAAAAAATAGGAGAAAACACTATAGAAAGGTGGTTGATAAAATGATAACAACAATCAGAAATCAATAATTTTCCATTTTCATAAATGGATATGCTGATAAGAACTTGTTCAAAAAGTTCCCAAAAATTAGGATTAGGATTCTTAATATCAAATATTAACAATAGAAACAATTGGACACAAAGATATGGATATGATTGTATGAATTGCCTCTGAACAGATACAAGCACAGATAACAACACAGATTCTGAGAATTCCTGTTCAACTAATGTAAGAAATATTAATCTCAGTCTTTTCAGCTGGTTATGTGAATTTAAAAACTCATCTCTCTTCAAAAACAAACCTATCTCAATTAAATGAAAACCAATCCATTCACTAAATGTTTTCAATCCTTCATCAATAAGTAAAGAAAGATACTCACGAAAGGAACAAAGAGAATTATCAGTGAATGTATAGTAGGATAGAGCCATCGAATGGTTGTTTTCACGATCGAATTCTTCCTTGGTTGTTGATATTTCAGCAATTGTAAAGTACTGAGTGATTGATCTTATTAATAGTAAACATGCAGAATTTCGATAAGTATCATCACTTTTCGATAAAAAATCTATCATGGATGCAAAAAACACAGAACCTCTAACCATTTTTGGGTTAAAAACCATAAACTCAGTATGAATAGACACTCTTTCAATAATGAAACATATTAATTGGTTCTGTAATGGCTCAGGAATGTTTGAAAAGGGAATAAAATCCTGACTTGATGGATCCTTTTGATTTGAACAAAAAGCAGAGTCGGATAGATATCTCCACCATACTTGAGATACAGATGAGGAATACTGTGTATCCCACAATGGTATTTGTAATTCAATTTCATCTAATATAATGGATATCATTTTAAAAAAAGAGGACATATTTGAACCTCTGTTTGATATGCTTGAAGAAAACAAATTGTACACAGTGTTGTCAACGTATTCTTTTGGTAACACACTAAGAGCAACAAATTTCGAAACAGAAAATGTCATGATAACAATTATACGCGCTAATTTATAAAAAAAAGACTTACCATAATCCAAACCGAGAGATAGTTGAAGACATAAAAGCATTTGAATCATATGTTGAGGAGATATTGCTGCGCTCATCTCAGAAATAAAACAATCATTAATTTTTGTCAAACATTCAAATAAGAAAGTTTCTTGAACGGCGTGGTTTGGACCCAATTTATCTAACGGATCTGGTTTTTGAAGCCAGAGCTGAAGAGAAGTCGTAAATCTAGCTAAAGAGAGTATTTTTTGGTCATTATCACCACTATTCATCGAAATAAAAAGCAGCTTATACTGTTTCAGAGTACTTGTGTATGACATAAAATCTGCTAAACGATTTTATTAAACATTGTATTTTGGAAGAGGTAGGCTGAACTGTGTTGCTTTCGGAGTAGGTAATAAAGGAGGTGGAATTGGATTGTGTGATATGTTCGATATTTTTGTTGCTAGAGGAGGGGGGATGAGTTGATTTGGAACATTAATCACAGTTGGAATTTTCTTGATTGATGATGCATGTGGATTTGGACTTGGATCGATTGATTGAAAAACAAATGGCGGTGGGGGTAAGCCATCAATAACTGGAATCAACGAACTATTCTCTTCTAAAAATTTAATTGGTAGTATGGATTCCATTGGCGGCGGAGGGAGTGGTAAATCGCTATACAGAGAATTTGATGATATACTCATTGAATCTAAAGGATCTGCAACCATTTTGACTAAATCAGAGCAGGCCCTGAGATCTGTAATAATTTCGGGCTCATATAAAAAGGAATCAGAAACTGGATATGGACTTAAAATAGCTTTCGTTTTCTTCTGTGAATGTGGACAGTCTTTTCCAAAAAGTACTTTGCCAGATTCACATAAAATTGCCAGGAGACTGACAATACGACTATAATCTGGTCCATTATTAACATCGGATATAGTCTGAATCAAAGGATGCATTTCTTCTTCATTAAACATTTGTAACATCGAACTCTCTTCTGCCATTGATCTTCGCATTGAAACAAGTTTGATTCTCTCTGAAGATTTGTTCCTTAGTATTGATGATCGAGAATCCATACTAGTCTTCTCAGAAACATAATCACTGTCTTCGGATTCAAAAGTCCGAATGATATCCTGTGTTGAAATACTATTCTGGAATGATGGTTTGGAGCTCTTTGACGATATTTCTTTTTGTTTTTGAACCATAAAGACCAATTCTTGTTTTAAGAAATCTATTTCTGCTTGGTTTAAAACCATATGTGGTGATTCTGACACTATTCTGGATTTTGGGATTTCAGAATCTATAGATGTTACATATGGTTTAATCCTATTTTGAATTGTATCCAAGATATCAAAAAAATCTTTGTTTTCAATTTTGATAAGCCCAGAATACTTATCTATAAAATCTTGTCGGATTACAGGTGTTTCAATGGTATTCTTGTTCATTGCATTAATCTCCTCGGAATTTATATAAACATTATCAACCCCAAAAAATCTATGAAGATTTTGAGGAACTGCAACTTCCTGTGATGCCTCAAAAAATGGAGGCCTAAAGGGACTCATTAAAAACTTTGCCTGATAATCAGAGAAACTGATATCATTAATAGAAGAAAAAGATGTATCAGCACAACTCCTCAATGATGAGCATTTATCATCTATTGAAATAATTCCAATAGGAACTTCTTCTAGTTTTTTCAAAGAAACTGGAAAACTCTGATGATATTCAGCAAATTTAGTAATATCGATACCAGATTGGAAGAATTCTGAACGCATGAAAGGATCTGATGGGACAAGCTTTGAGTTGAGTCTTTCTTGAAACTTAACAAATCTATCTGTTTTCCAGTCTGATGTATAAAATGATGATGTTAAAACACGGCAATAGTCTTGATATGGAAAAGAAACAGCTCTAATATTCTTAATTGACCAAATTTGCCCATAAAAACCAAAAAAGGCTGATCTTGATGGCAATAAAAGTCCATCAAGTAAAACTTCATGCAACATTTTGAGAGATCTGATAATTTTAACAAATTCAAGAGCAGTTTTTTCAGGAATTTCATGGTTACGAAATTCAAAGTATTCAAGAGTTGATATATCTTTAAGCTTTCTCCAAAATTCATCAACATTATTTTGAAAAGCAAAACCGGGGCCTCCATTAATTTCAAGTCCATAGAGCTTTGTTTTGGATAAATACTCCATTAATTGGAATAATTCACTCATTGATTCAGGTGAAAACACTCTTGATATTGATAGAAAACGAAAACTATCTTGTGGCATCAATACACGACAAAATTGCTCGGAAAACCCGGGTGGATACTCATTATCATTCCATGATAACTCAACTATATTGTTCAATGGATCCATTGATGAAAAATCCCGATAAAATACACTTTTTTCGCCTTTCCTCATTATAAAATTGGATAAATCCAATGATAAATTTCCCTCAATTTTTGAAATTGAGGTAAAAAATGAAATTAAAGACGAGGAACTAAACATGCAATTCGAACAATCTAGCTGGATAATCTTTTTTGGAAAGATAATAGAACCTTGCAAACTGATAAAATTTGTATAAGAGAGATCCAAATGTCTTAATTCAGAACATTGTGATATTAGAAAATTATCATTAAGAGATATTTCTGGGTAAATTAGGAAATCTTTCCAACCAGATGCAGACATTTTGACTAAACGAGGAAAACAGCGGCATGTAGTTTCAAATAGCTTAAATATCTCATAACAATTCTTCTCAGATGTTACAACATTCTCCAATTCAATAATCTCAAGGGTCAAATAACATCTAGAAGTCTTCAATAGATTAAAAAATTGTTTAGCAATTGCTAAAGGCATCGATATATTAGATATTCTAAGTTTTTGCAACTGGCCACAATACTGAGAAAACCCTTGAAAAAAGCTTATAAATTTGTTGGAATCTTGAAAACAATCGACAAAAGACCATGATACCACACTTGGCTTGGGTATTTCATTAAATTTAATAGACTCCTCATTAATAATACTATATCCTTTTAAGTCAATTGTGTGAAGGGTTTTTGAGAATTGTAGGATTTTCTTTAAAATCAGTGCAATACTCTCAGGAGCAAACTTATTAAAAGAGACTCTAACCAAATCTGATTCACTATAAATGGACCCTGAAATTGGGATAGGATATTCGGGCTCAGAAATAGAATCATCTATGTGAAAATAAACTCTACTTGATGATTCAAAATACTCAAACAAATGTCGCAATTTATGATCTATTGCCGAATCATACATGCTTGATAAAATCGAATACCTTGTAACTGACAAATTTGCGGGTCGATTTGTTAAAGGTTGAAATGATGGGGTATCTGGAAAACCAATAAACTCTATTTCATGCTTTCTATTAGATCTATAATTCAAAATTGAAAGAATAGACATAATAGAATCCTCTGCAATCTTTATTTCATTCGAAACTATATTTATCTCTTGGGGAAATGCCACAAGTACCCTCGTATTATTATTCAAATACTGAATTTTCTTAATCTTTAATATATGAATGAAATGTTTGACTTTTAAACTCTTTGAAAGAAACGATCCTTTTAAAATATATATTCCATGATTGGTAACTACAATATAACAATCGTTCCTTTTCCCTTTAGAATTCATAACTTTCCCATTTATCGCTGATATGATATTACTGTCGTTTATTGTGATTATTTTTTTTATTTGTTCGATATTAGGGACTAGAATCTGGGAATTGGACATACAATAAAATCTGAAAGGGGTTTTGACTTCGAAAAAAACAAAAAAACGTGGTGTGTGTTTAAAAAGACTTGAGTTTCTCCTCTGCTTTCTTCAAAACAGCACGAGACCTGATTACAGATGATTCGATCTTCAATAATTCCATTGATTCTTCTCTGGATCTCGTTCTGGATCTTGATCTAGCAGATTCAGTAACCCTATTTAGTGTAGCAGTGATTCTTTCCTTATACTCTCTGATTTCTATCTTCTTGTTAAGAACTGCCTGTATCATTGGTATTAAGTTGTATATTTCTTGGTAGCAATCCCATATTAATTTCTTCTTCTCTTCGGCTCCAGAATACATTTGAGCTATTTGATAGGTTATGGTGGCTATTTTGGTAAGTCTTTCTATTATGATGGATTCTGGATCAAGGATTGTTCCCGATATAGCTTCGGATGACCATTCAATAAATTGGTCTATCTCATTCACCAATGAGATAATACTTTGTATTAGATCTGATGTAGATGGGAAATCTGCCAGCAACCCTTGTTCTACATATCCGGATAAGTGTGATAATGCCAGAAGAGATTTGAGTACTGGTTGCCTTGATATTGCTTCTTCTGCTTCCAAAATTTGGTGTCTCTTAAATTCAAGTGATGAAGATGTGTTTTGGAGAATCTTGATGGTATTATACCACTGTTGCATAAATTCATCAGTAGACTGTGCAGCAATTTCAACTGATTCTTTACAAATCTTGGCAGAAGCCATCATAGCGGTTATTGTTTCCTTGAGAGTAGCAATTATTGAAGGTGATTCATGCTGCCATGATCCACGCAATAGGAATTTGTTCCTTACCACCTTAATTAATAAATCGAATGATATCGACGCCTTACTTATATAATTCAGCATTTGTATTCTTTCTGTGACATTGATTGATAATGATGACAAAGATAATGAGCATTCTAAAACAGATAGCAAAAGAGAGTTCAAAGAAATAACTTTCTCACACATTTCGTTATTGGATCGGATTTGTGAGAGAACTCCAATTAACTCGATAAAAGCATATGAAGAAGTTTCAAAAGAAATGTAAATCTTATCTATTCCCTCGCTTGATGATCCCATTTGACGTGTCGGGAGAACAAAGCTTAGAGGTAGCTTTTCGGCTGATTCCATGTCACAATTCATTGGAGCTATGTCGGTTAATAAATTCAATAAAGGAATAAACTCAGATAAATTCATAATTAAATTCGACAAAAATGTTGGTATTAATGAAGCTTCTGAGAAAACTTGCTTAATGCTACTTATTGTATTCCTAAGGTTATTATATGCGCCTTCAAAACGACTTCCTATGGTTGGATTCTTGTTGATCTGAATAATTGATTGTATTTCATTCTCGAAATTAATTACACTTTGAGAATATGGCGAAAATGACTTTTCGCATTGGTGTTGAAAAACCATATCAAGTTTTGTAGATCTACGAGAAGCAATAACACTTGAAACAAAACCGAAAATGGATGTCATGATTTTCATTATTTCTAATCTCTTAATTGAGAGCATTGTGGTAGGCTTTTCCGCCAAATTGTTATTACATATATCCCCAATCATTTCTCCGAAAGATGATTTAATCCTATTCAAAGATCTGATTAATCTCCTATTACCAGTTTGTGAAGTTTCCAAAGCTTCTGCAATATGACTGAGAGCCATTGAAAATAATGTGTAGAAATCCATATAAACCTCTATTTGATGACATTCTGAGATTAGAATTGCCTTGGCAATAACAGCTTGATTATATGTAAAATCATAAATAATATCATTGTTTTGTGGTTGCGATATTTGAGAAACTGCTTCATTGACAGATTTGATAGAAATAAGATGATCGAAAGGACCTCGGAAATGGGTATTAACAATACTAATGATTGAAGGTAACATTGAAGAAAGAGAGTTATATATATCTTGTCCGATAATTGATTGACTAGCATATATTTCATATAATTGAGGTCGCAATTCATCGAACCGTTTTTCAAGTTCTCCAATACTTGGCATTTTGTTTGGTGATTGAATTATGAAAGAATTCAGTTCAATCAAGTACTCTGCAAGGCTGGCAATATTCTTCTCAATAATTGATTGAGCAATATTACCAAGAATAACAATTGAATCCAATTCACTTAATGCTACTGTGGCATTAATAGAAGATATGATCTCAAGCAATGACAACACAGTTCTATAATATAAAAGACTTTGTTCAGGGTTTTCAAGACTAATTGCCGATAGAATAAGTGTTCTTAATAATGGAAATACAGTGTTTGGTAATATTTTGTCCTCGCCCAGCTCCGGAAGCACTCGAACAGCTGCTGCTATCAATTGTGGTGATGTTTCGATTAAGTCTTTAGTTAGGATTGGAAATTCATATGACGTCCAATGAAGAAGGGATTTTAGAGTTATCAAGAACGTTTTAGCTTTGGAAATAAGAATTCCTTTGCATTCTTCTATAGGAATCAAAGAGATGGAAGGCATTAGTTTAAGGAATGCAGATGCTGCTTCAGTTGATAATGAATTAGCCTGTTTCCGCGTTATTAAAGAGGAAATAGTAAATCCTGATGTCAGCTTGATGTCTGCTGGTGAAATCTTGGTTTCAAGGATCGAACACTTCTGTGAATCAATTATGAAGCATAATTCTTGTAATAAAGACTGGGAAATTTCATCAATAGTGGATTCTTCTTCAAACATAATCCTTCTTAATTGTTTCAGAGCTCGGAATCTTTCTTTATGTGATAATGATCTTTCATCATGAATCTCGGATTCTTTCAGAGAACTAATTTTGGATTTGAGTCCTTGGGTAATAATAAGATCATTAAGCCTGTGCTTTTCATAGTTTAATTGTTGAAGGCTATACATTTCCATCGATCCAAAGTCAGAGGTTTCTGGAGATAATGAACCAGTATGAGCAATTGCATTAATTATAAACTGCTGAAGAATCAAATCAGTGCGATCAATTGTGTTGATTACTCGCTGAAGAGAAGAAATATTAGAAATCAAATTGAGCTGTTCACGCACTGATTGGGTGTTACTCTCCCAAATATGAGTTTCGACATCTATCTCAGGTTTAGGTAATTCAAGAAGATTTGGCTGAATGAATAATCTCATCTCTAACAATTCAATTGCTTTATACTGATTGAGCAAAGTAAAATAGTCAGAATTTGGAACAAAATCATAACTAGATGAAGGAGCAACTAGACATAATAACTCAAAATACCTATATTGATTAACAGATGCGAGTAACTTTCCAAAAACATCAGATGACATTGAATTAAAAACATATGATTGCGAAAGCTGATAAAGAGGAGCAAAATCTACTGAATCTGTTGCTGATAGAGAATCTTGAAAATCATTTTCAGATAATTGCATCAAATCATTGATTAAGCAGTGAATTCTTTGCCTATCCTCAGCAGAATCAGAATTCTCGGAAATTGATCCGATTCGTGATCCCAAAGTCACAGCCCGATATGAATAATCAATAGAGGTTTGAATACCTTTAAGCAATAACTCAAACTCAATTATTTTAGATAAATTATTGCTAGATGAGTTCTTTGGAATCACAAATGGTATTTGTGTTGGGGTAATCTTCAAAGTCTCAATTGTTGGATTTATAAGATCAATTCCTTTAAATGCAATAATATTTGAAGGAGTAGAAAGAAGATTAATTAAATTGTTTGCTACAAATAAAATATCTTCTGGTTTGTCAGACAAAGTGGTGCTTAAACCACTAACATAGTCTTGCAAAGACCGAATAATTGTACTAACTTGTTCATTAGATACATAACTAGAAGGTAAAAGATGATGATTACTGTTAATCAAACTGATTTTAATACTGAGAAGAGAAACCAATGTACTCGTAATAGATGCAAAGTTAAATATATGTACCATTACATCATAAATAAACTTGGTATCATTAATAGAAGTAATAGAAGGAATATCAATTGTAGAATATAATAATTGTTGCTTCAAGAAAACTGTTTGCAATAATGATAATGGTGAAGTGTCCTTTTTGATATCTTCTGTGTCAAAAGATCTTTGAATTAAACAATTAATTGCATTTGTTAAAATTCGAATTTGGATCACTGCCTGTTGGACTGATAATTGAGATTGTAATACATTCAAAATTTCAGGAGAATGGCAATACTCAAACATTTGCAGTAGAACTTGCTGATTTGATAAAATCTCTTCTGAAGATAGTGAGCGAACAAATTCTCCATATACCTGTTGTTTAAACAATCCTTGAACATTTCCAATTATAGAAAGCAGCAAAGAGAAAAGCAAAATAATTAATCTTGTAGAAATTATCTCCTGGAAAACCTGATTATTTACACTAACAAAATTATTATTTGATTGGAAAATTAGCTGCTTACACTTACTAAATGTATCGATTTGTGATGCAGAAAAAACCGAGGCAAAGCAATCATATGCATAATACTTTGTTCTTTCACATAAATGCGGAAGAATGATTTGAATAAGTTGAACTTGTTCATATGATAATCTTTTGGTAATATCAAGAAATTCATTTGGACTCTCAAAAACAGAAACCTGATTTGACAATGTTTCGAAAGACTCGATTAAATCATTCGCCCCAATGATAACTTTCCTTTTATCATCATTGGATGATTTCATGAAACTGTTTGATCTTAATAATAGAGAATTCTGAATAGTGGAATAAAAAGATGGTAAAACTAATGTTGACAGCCCCTTAATCAACAAAGAATTAAAGCTCCTAATACAATCAATACTATATTGACTCTGAACAACTGAGGCTTCAATAACTTGAAACTTTTTAGGAATCCTCTTATCCGACTTTTTGGACTCATTAGAGGCTGAATCAGGTATGGAATCTATAAGCATATCATTAAGGAACTGTTGAGCCTCATTTGCTGCTTCCTGGATATCCTTGTTAGAATAATCAACTTGGATCAGAGAAGAATTGGGACTATTTGCTGGTTCATCAATAATAAGATCAATAATGTTCTCTTCACAAATAGAAATAAGTTTTCGATACTCCTCTTCAGAACAATTAGGGGATTGTGTAATTGTAGCAGTAATGAATGAACTGTTGGTTAATGCTGGCACTCCTTTTGATAGACATGCCTTCATTGCATAGCTATATGATGAAGATCTATTTATATCAGGGAACTCTATTGACAAAATGCAATTCATTGATATAAACCGATGGTAATTGGACACATTAATGTTGGTCCAATTTACAATTAATGGTCTAATATATGAAAGACTCTTCATTATAGTAATCACATCTCCTTTTAAGTTTGATTCTGGTGCGACCATATTAAAATCGAGTTTGACTAAATCAAGATAAAGGTTTGATAGCCTCATCATCCCCTTCCAGTTAATAAATTTTGCTCGAGACTCCTTCTTTAACAAAATCAATGAATTCTTCACAAATTGCATAAATGTTAATGGAATAACCTTATCAAAGTCATTTCTGATGACTTTTTCAATACCATATGTTAAGGATTCGACATGTACATAAAAAAGAGATGATAATATTTCATCACTTACATATTGGAGTGTAAAGAATTGCCTTGAATCATCGATAATACTTATTAATGAGTTATTGACTTGCTCCTTTGTCCTTAAGGAATGTAATAATAATGAAAGATGCTCGGAAACTTCGTGAACTATGGAATCAAGTAATACAATTGTGGAAAGAGATGAACATTGAACCAATAGAAGAGGGTCAGATTTGGATATTGCTTTCTTTGAGTTAATCAATCTATTCACGGTTGTTTGGTTTAATGACGATTTGAATTGTTGAAGATACAAATCGATAGAATGTCCAATGTTATTCATTATTCCGGCCAATTTTCGGTAAATAATTGATACGAATTGCTCCAAAGCATTAATTTTCATATTGTATTCGCTTCTTGATAATAGAATAGCTATAACACCTAATGTATAAGACTGGATATCATTCTGTACCAGGCTCTCTCGTGAAAACTGTGCAGATTCTCTTAGGTAGTTTGGATATGATTCGCTGTTACTAATCTGGTTTAGATTTTCCATTAGGTAATCAAATAAATCCCCTCCTTCATGAAAACTATATAAATAATCAATATACATCTTCGAAACCAATTTAGCATTGGCGACACTAATAACCGGATTATGAATTTGTAAAAACTCAGAATACCACAAATTATTAGTCGGGAGGGTAGTAATGTGAGAAAACGCTTCATAAACATCAATTGTTTCTCTGATTGTCTTCTTAAACTCTGTGTTATCAAAAGACAAAAGAAGAAAATCAGAGCAGGCAATAAATGCTTTATCGGATAGCTCTTCCTTTCTTCTTAGCGAAGCTGACACATACTTTTCAAGAATAATCTTTGATGCAGAAATAAATATATTTTTCTTCTCTTCAACATTCATACTTCTCGAATGTATTCTAGATAATACTTCAATATTGCGTTCAATTATTGGTCTAATACTATTGGTAAATGCTTTTCCTAATTCGATTGAGCTCTTTGGGGAATCAAAGGTCGATATTATAGTGTCTGTATTTTGACATAAGTTTGAAAGAATTTTGGGTAATGAATCAATTTGAGTTATTACTGAAATATCTGTTTTATCGCTCAAGACATCACTTACATTCTTAAATTCTAAATAGAGAGAAGATATATCAAAATCTTCTTGATCTTTGGATTCTTCTAACCCTATAAGTATTGGCTGCAAAACATTTGCAATCTTTGATGAATAAAACTGAACTCCATCTAATTTCAAGAATGATGGTGTGATCATTATTTCCTTCATGAAACTATTCAAGTGAAGATATTGTAAATGAATTTGATCAATAGATATGGATAACTGTTTTGCTTGAACTGAGAGTAATGGAAAATTGGAAATTTCTAGTTTGCCAGAAAATACCCTTGGAAGTGAATTCGATGTTTTAATTAAGTAGCCGCATAGTTCAGTCATATCACCTAGAGGTCTTCCAATAACATCAGAATTAAGGGGTGTTAATAACTTGTGTATGCTAGGAGGTATTGACTCGACTTTTTCAAGCAATTTCTCGATCATTTCAACTTCAATAATACAATAACTATAAACAAAATCTGGACATGATAAATGATTTCGAATCATATCTAAAGATTCTTGTAATGAACTTGACCATGATTGCAAATCTTCATTTGCCTGAGCAGAATCCCGAATCCGTTTTCTAAATGTTTGAATTCCTTCGAGTAGATCATTTGTTGGCTTAATTAAAGATGAAAGTCGATTTCGATAATACCCTATTGATACAACAGGGGGTTGGGAAATTTGAGTTAAAACCTTAGCGAGAACTTGACATTTTTCTGTTTCGGATTGTTTAATAATCTCAATAGTCCTATTCAAAATAATATTAAAAGATGAAAAGACTTTGTTTGATGAAGAAATTTCAAAAATGGCCTTTCGGAGAATACTCTCAGTACCTTGTCCTCTAAACTCATCGGTTGCCATATTAATGAGTCTTAATGCTGGTTCAACCTGCGTTTTTTCATCAGGAATTAACACATGCTTAATAATATCAACAGAGCGGATTTTTTCCTGAATTAACATTGTTTCTTTGGCTATTTCAGATATTAATTCGTTAAATTCACGATTTGGAGAAATTTCATTTATTTCTGAATAAACTTCATTTAACAATGTTGAATATTTTGATAGTTGTTTCATGACTTTCGAGGAGGCATTAAGCGAAACTTGATCATATGGAGAAATTGAAAGATCTTTTCTGGCATGAAGATACATATAATAAACCTTCACAATAAACTCTTTGATGATAACCAATCTGTTGACTAATTCGGTATTCTTTTGAATAATTCTATTCTGCATAAAACCACAAAGGCCATTAATCAAAGTTATAAAGTGTGTGAGAAAATTATGAAACATTAATAGATGATTAATCTGATTAAACCTTCCTGTAGGAATGGTATCTGTAGCACTATTCTCTAAATCTAAAACATATCTATCAAATAAAACATGTAGATCGGTGGAATCAATAAAACGAATTAATGATCTTATTTGTGGATTTAATCTGTGGATTTTTATAATGTGATTTTGCAAAGAAATTAATAAGGCTTCATCAAGAGGGTTAATCTCAAGTTTTTTGGCATCTTTTTCGATTGAATCAACAGTTTCTTTAAACATATTAAAAGATTTTGTAAATTCTCCGAGTCCTTTTGAAACAGAAAAGGAAGATATCCTTATTATAACTGGAGAAACAGATTCAATAAATTTCCGTATAGATGCTGGATATAAATTAACGGAAAAGGTTTGATACAAAGAAGTGCAATACAAAGAATACAACTCAACCAATTTTTTGAATAGATTAGTTAGTGGCTTTCCATTTTCGGCGATTTTTTCGATCTTGGAAATGTTAGATAACAATAACTCTCTGGCATACATGGAGTGATAATGGCATGATTCTCTTAAAAGGATACTTTTGTTTCCCAAAACTATCTTGCTAATTCCATCAGAAATAAACTTTTGGTGGTAGAGTAAACTAAACTTCATGTTCTTCAACTGAAGCCTAAATTGTTTATCATTTCTCAACTCATCACTAACCCTAATTTGATCGATCACAAGAATTGTTTGATAAATTATGATGGAACATTCGCAAATGGATTTCAAACTACCAAACAAGAAAATATCATTTGGAATCTGTTCCTTTGTATTAATTAAAGGAGAGCTGTTATCTAACTCAAGATATCCATACTGATTGGCTTTATCTTGAGCTGTCTTAGATCCTGATAACAAAATCACAGTGTCCTTGATCGACATAACATACTTTTCGGATCTTAGAGCGAAAACCATGTACTCAATAAATGAGAATATTTGAGAAATGAATTCCGATTGAATATAAAAATGGCAATACTTATGATCTTCGGAAATAAACTTGAAAACTAATTCATTATGTTGATTGCCTTTCGTAAATGATATGATTTGATTGTACTCAAATGATGTGATTAATTTACCATTTCTTTCGAAAAATGAGCATTTATAGGGATTGAGAGCCAAACATGCGTTAATTGATATCTCATTGTCAATTCCAGAACAATCTCTATAAGAAATATCATGAATTTCTCTGCCAAATCCAGTGAGTTGGCAGCATATAGAAATAAACTTCTTTTTGGCTGAAAATGGTTCCATTATTGGAACCTGTTTTGCCCTAGTAGAAAGTTGTTGCTTGAGCTTTTCATCGACTTTAATATGAGATGGAATTCTTTTCACTATGTATGATTCATTTGCAACATCTTCAAATCTTTCTTGGTTTTTAAGATCTGCCATGATTGAAAACAGGGCTAATGCAATAGCTGCATCGTTATTTGTTTGAATGATCCCGTTTTGGAAAAGAATTTTACATTCGTTAAATACATTATTAATAATTACTTCATTTTGGATCATGTCTTTGGAAAACAAAAAGAACCTCCGCTTAAACACAGATTCTGTAATGTATCCGAATTGATTCACAATTGGTAATGTTAAATCAGAAGCCAATAGATCACGGTCTCGATAAAAATAGAGTGAATACCCATCGGAACTTGGAATTTCCAGATATTGGCAAACATTATTACATAACTCACCACAAGATAATGACAAATTGCTTTCAACTGAATAACTTATTCCTGATAAAGTTGTCACAATAATACTCTTGAGATAAGATAACATATACAAGAAATCATTGTTCTTGGCTCCGACAGTATACAGTGTCTTTTCCCCTCCAATCCACTGAAAGGTGAAATCTTTGGATTTATATAACAAGCAAAACTTTTCATTCATTGGTATAGAGAATTTATGAGCGAATATCTTCATTGTATGAATGATTGAGTCTTTTGTATTGAGCTTAATTCTCATAAACCGATCTGCTGCTAAAATGATCGAGGAGTTTATCTCAATGGAATTCTCAGAGTCAAGTAAACTTTCATCAACGTCTTCCCTTTGGATTTGTTCTCTTTGACGTATTATTGGATAAACAACGTTTCGATAATCGCTTATAAGGTCACATATTGCCTTTCCATCTTTTGTATTTAGCCTGATTGAGTAACTCGCTCCTGAATCATGAAGATAGCAAATTAGAACACGATTTGAAGTATATTGTGTGTGAATTATACTCTTGTATCCAAACCTTCCGATTTCAAAATGGGTTCCATTAGGTCTTTGGCATTGAACTTGGACACCAAATGGACCTATCAACACCCTTAGGTCGAGATTCTGAGAAAATGTCTTTATCTTTTTTTCAAAAGATCCTGAATACATTTCAGCACCAAATCCATTCAATTTTCTCGAAGTAGCCAAATAATTCGCCATAGCTTGTTGTTTTGTTAGTAATGGAGCCCCTCTGCACAAATCTATCAGTTTTGAACAATAAGCAGGATGATTTGGCATCCCTGATGGTAAAAATGATGAAGCATCAGCAATAGTCCCAATTGAATGAATATAATTTGGGTTATCAGCGTTGGCAAATAATGAATAAACAGCTAATTCAAGCATTTGAGGTTCTTTCATTTCAATAAAACCAGAGAGTATCTGTTTCATGAAATCTGGATATAATTGTTCGGAAATCAGAGGATCTTCAATATCAGACTCTGTTAAAGCAAAGAATCTTCTCCTAAAAATGAATATATTATCAAGATCAGCTTGTTCTGGTATACTTTTAGTAAAACATAATGGTTCCTCAGTATTTGAATCTTTGTTTTTAGTAAAAAGTGTGTAACCACTTTGATCAAATATGAAAAACCTATCACATAATATGGGTATGATATCTTTCAGAGGTTGAGAAACATCAATAAAAACTTTCTCCTTCTTTTGGTCTTTGATTATATTAAGCGATAAATACCTATTATAAACTTGAACTAAGATTCCATCATATGGATTCAAAGAAATAAGAGTATCATCATGTTCTACCCATTTAGCATGAATCCTTGAATGTTTTAATAAAGCTACAATAGGATTTTTTTGTGATATTCCCAATTTTTCATGTACCATATCCAAAAACGTTCTGCCTATTATACATGGAGAAACTGATAAAGAGGATTTAACTCCACTATTCATTGATTCAAGATTAAACGTTAATTTTGTTTGGTTCTTACTAGAAGATGTCATTATTTGGTCATTAATGATTGTTTGATATGTTTTGATAAGCGAAACAATTTGTGAACATTGATCACATGTACCATTTATATACCAAATTTTATCACTCTTATTTGAGAACTCAATGGATATATCATTTCCAATGTGAGAGATCCTGTGAACCTTATCAAATGGCAAATTAGATATATTCAATTTTTCATCCTCGCTTGTGAGCTCAATTCCATTTGGTGATACTTTTAATGTTGATTGAACCTTCTTCTCTCCAAGAAGAATACTATATTTTTCACTACCGAATCCATTGAGCTTCTCCGCCAAATTAATATATTCCAACTTAGCCTGGTGAAGATCAGATAATGAAGATCCTGAAAGCATCTTTATAATTGTTTTTGATCTATTTCTTTGCTGTTTCACTCCAGTAGGCAAATTGGATGAGATACTATCATTGTTTGAGTCTGAAGTTGATTCAATTGGATCGATCTTTAAACTAATAAATGTCATTCTTATTAATGTATCTTCAGGTATTTCTGCGCAACCAGATAAAATCATGTCTTTCGTATCATAATACAACTGGTTGATTTTTTCGGGGGTATCAAAATCACATTTTTGAATCGCAAAAAACCTCCTTTTGAGTATTAAGTTTTGGTAATTTTGTGCTTGTTCAGGTATTGTTTTGGCAATATCTAAAGATTTCATTGGAAGATTATCAACTGGTGGGGTAAAAAGTGTAAGACCTTGGTGAATTGGCAATTTAAACTCGGAACATATTTGTGGAAGAAGAATTGAAATTGGCTGAGTAATATCCAAAACAATGCTTTTCTTAACGCCATAAATTGATGATATGGTAATTTCGGGATATCTTGGGAGACAAAACAATGTACTGCCACGAGAAGGTTGAATTGTATCAATAGAACTATTTGATAATAACCATTTGTTAATGAATTTGACTTCTCGCAGTAGAATCACATATTCAATTTCTGAAGATAGTTTCAAAACGGGAGTGGCCAAATCTATGATTGCTTTGCTATCGAACATCAAATCAATCCATGCTTGCTTGAGACCAGTTGTCTTTTCAGTGGATGATGAAAGGGCAAAATTCATTTGGGGTCCGTGTTTCACTCCCTTTTCATCAATATACCTTCCAGCCAAACGCTTTCGGATTTCTTCTGCTTGTCTCGCCTCTTGCATATGTCTTTCTTTCAACAAACCATGATAATTCTTCAAACTACCAGAAATTAAAAATGCAATATCCTTGGCTTTTGATGTGGTAAATTCATATTTAATTGGTAGCTCTCTTGCACTGGGAACAAAAGTGATTGTAACTGCTTGGCTCCGATAACTGGTTCCGATTAGGTTTCTCCAATTAATTTTTGTAATAAAATTCTTAGAGTTATCCATTAGTTGCATATTCAATGGACATATAAAAAGCCTTCCATCATTAATTGTCACACTAGCTTTGCTTGAGTTTGTTATATTCTTAAAATTCACTCTAAAAACCTCTGCTCCAAACATTGATATATCACGAACATTTTTCAAATAGCTTTTAATTGCTGTGTAAGAATCAATTCGTTTAGATTTTTCCAATAGCTGGGAGAACTTTCTTTGAAAACTTGTGGAAAATTTTTCAAATGATTTTGGAAACATAGTTTCCCATTGAAATGATTGAATACTGGAAACCATATGAGGATCTTCTAATGTTGCATAAATAGACAGTATTGCAAGCTCTATTGCTTTATCTTCTGGCAAAGAAAGGTAAGAGTTGACCAAAAAGTCCCGACAATCATAAAATGCAGCTTTTGCAAGTTCTCGAGAAGAAATATCTTCTTTGGATAAAATATAAAACCTCCTTTTGAATAGGAGTTGGTCATATTTTGGAGTTTGTTGAGGAATTGTCATTGATGGATCAAGTGCCTTCCATGTATTCTTTTCATTTAAAATGAATAATGTGTGACCGAAAATGTAAGGGAGATCAAAAAAGCTGAAAAATTCTTCAACTAGTTGAGAAACTGTTTTTGTAAGATCAATCTCAATTATTCTACTTTCTCCACTTGTCATTGAAACAGAAACTTTTGTCATTTTTCTAATCAGGTAAACTGTTGAACCATCAAAAACACTCAGTTTTGTAATAGGTTGATCCATTGAAATCCAATGATACTTATTATTCAAATCCTTAAGCATCAGAAGATCATCATCATGTATCTCAGAAATTTTTAAATTATCTCTGACTTTTCGGAGAAGATCATAACCTGATACATTCTTTAGATAAGTATATGCTTTTGTATCCAAGGATGACCGACTAGCGGCAGTTATCAAAATCACCTTCTCTTCTTTCCCTGTGGGACCATCCCACCTTCCCTCGGCTATCAATTTTGCTCTTTCTGCTTTAGTATCAATAATAAGATTACGATACTCCGAAATCAAAGACGAAGCAATTTCAACGTTTTCAAACACGTTAACAGATATGGTTTCAATATCTTTGATACTCTTCATGTAAGTAATATTTAAAAATGGCCTCAAAATGTTAACTTCAATAATTTTTTGATAAAGTATTGATTGTTTGATTGCTTGGGTTTCATTATTAATCACTACTGCCCTGAGAGGTCCTATTTGAAGTTTTACATCATAAGCTGTCTTTTCGTCCTCTACAATTTTGGAATCAAAAACTTCAACACCAAAACCAGGGGTTGTTCTACAAGCTCTAATATAGAGTCGAATTGCATTAATCATGTCAGGAATTCCTCTGTTTGACAAAAAATCTTTGACTTTCTTTCCTAATCCAGGACCATACTCACATCCTTTTGGAAGATAATCAGACATGTCATCGAAAATTGTATCAATTGAAAATGGATTTTCAGTCTGATTTGATGCAACAATGCAATATGCTGCCAGTTCAATGGCTTTATCTTCGGTGACTATACAATGGCCCCTCCTGATTTCGGATCGGGCATCAATAAATGAAGCTTTATATCTGGTTTCAGACATGAAATCTTCCCTTGAAAACAGGAAATATCTTCTTCTAAATTGTATATTCCCTAAAGAAGAAACCTGTTCAGGAATTGAAAAATCAAGCTCAAGTGGACACATTCTATTATCGGTTCCTTTTGGAGCATATATAGTAAAAACAGATGAATTTGGGATCTCATATTCTGTGGAAATCTCTTTCACAATTGTTCTCACTGTTTTATCAACTTGAAATGTATACTTATCAATACTAAGATGAGCTGAAGATATAGATACAGTATAGTTTGTTGGGAAAATATAAAGCTGCATTCCGTCAATTGGGTTGTAATCTTCTAAATAGTGATCTGGTTCAAACCACTTGACATATTCTTCAGACAATCTTAACATAATCTTGTATGAACCTTGGTTATCTATTCCCAAAGTAGCTGTAACAACATTGAAAATATCTTCATAAGTCGAATTCACATTGAATGTTACTGTGGTTTGTGAACTGGAATTGAAACCTTCCGCTATAGTCAGGTTTATAATCTTATCAGATTCTTTAGATGAAAGGTCCTTATTTGCTCCTAATAGAGCTTCACCACCAATTGCAGAGAACTCAAAATCGGTATTCTCTTTGGGCATTTCGGCTGGTAAATCAACACTCAAATTATTAATTTGATCAGTAATAGATTGGGGACCCATGAATGTTTGTAAACCATTTACAGTATCAGCTGGATGTGCTATTATTTCATTTTGTGGAATCAGTGTATTATCCGTTTTTTTGATCAAGTAAATAATGCTCTCTGGAATCACACCTTGTATTGGCAATGTTTCATCTTCCTGAATAACTACTTCTTGGCCTCTCATATTAATAAAACGAGCACAATAGTCCTCATAGTTCTCAATTCCATGGTTAGCACACGCCTCTTCAACAAAACGTTTTCCATTGATCTCAAAATCATATGTAAATGTCTGGGACTCCGCTTCATCGAGAAGACGGGTCTGCAAAATGATCTGCGCTTCCATATTAATAAAATTATGGTGCCACTTTTGAGTCACATTTCTGAGAAATCACTTGATTTTTCTGATGGGACTTTAAAAAAGTTTTTCTGAAACTAAGGACGATAAGTTGTAAAACCGGGATTAATTGACAGTTACGCGGCACAATATGTGGGGGGATTTTTTTACTGGTACTCCTGAGGTTGTCAGTAGTTATTCTACTACTCCAATCAGCATCAGCACTTATTGTATGGTTGTTTATTGCTTCTTTTCTTCTCTTTCGAATAGGGCAATATTTGTTTCATCGAGTTCAATGTATAATGTTTTGGTTGAACAGTGTGTTTTTTCGAAGATAAACCACCAAGGAATTAATGGAGGCGCTATTTATTTTAGCTGTACTAACCAGGGTGGTTTTGTTTTGAAGGGATCGTGCGGGTACGAGACATCTGCCGGGGCGAATTCTAATGGAATATTCTTATTTTCTGCTACATCTTCTTCTGGGATCAACAAAGTCTTATTTTCAACAGTTGCTTATTCAATTGACCCGACTATTAATTGCCTAGGTCCAATATGGCTTGATTATGGGAAACAGAATTGCCAAAATGTGAATGTTTCTTATTGCCTTGCTTATAAAATTACCGGGATCGCTTTTAAGAATAGCAACAATGGTGTTTCTAGCTTTTTAACAGTTGTTCACACTTACACTCCATTCTGGAATGTTCTTTGGTTTGCATTTTCCGGGACAACTACTATTGAAGACAGTAACATAGTGAATAATACTCAAAATGATCTGAGTTATGGGCTAATGCATTCTTATAGCGCAGCTGGTATTTGCAAAAGATTTATTTTTGTGAACAATTCTCTGTTTTATTTTTCAATCAACGGTGGAGGTTCTGGTTCGCTCCTTGATTCTTACTTTGATATTGCTCCAAATCAAAACAATGGGGTTTTAATATCAAATATTCTTCCAATTAGGCCAACATATTGTATAGAGCATATAATCACTGCTATGTGCGAAGGGAATATTATTAATACCCTATACAAAACAAAATTTTCCTCAAAACTACTCCTGGTTTTAAATATTCTAGGAATTGAGCCTTGATAATGTGTCTTTGTTATGTTGAATATGTTGAGACATTGATGTCGGGCTTGATAAAGCACTTATTTGCTGTTTAATATCAGTAGTGTTTTTACGAATCACTTCGCTCTTTGATAACAATAATTGATGGCGCCGGATTTGTCCCTCCATGGTTTGCATAAGTCTATTAAATTCTGTCATTCCAACATCTGAACAATTATATATGTGTTCTTTCTTATTAAATGGCTTTTTTATTGGGATACTGCTAATTTTCTCTAATGCTGATTCTTGATTCCCAATAACACGATAATAAACATCATAATCATCGGCTTTATAATATTCAAAAATTAAAGAACACTGATATCTTGATGTAATCGCTCTCATAAAATCAGAATGAGTGATTCTAACCTTATTTCCGTAATAATGTCCATTTAACGTGTTTATGATTTCAAACACACCAAAGACAGAGTTTTTTTCGCTTTCTCGGTTCTGAGTTACAGCGATAACAATCTCTTTCATTAAAGAAATAACTTCTGGTTCCATTAATACCTTTTTAACACAGTTTACTTGACCTCCAGAAACTCCATGGATTCGTCATAATAGCTCGATTTTTTCAATATTTCCAAATATGCACTTTCGAGTGATGATGTTGTGCATGAGAAATATGAGAACCCCTTTTCTGATGGAGTACTTGACTGAAGATGTTCAAATAGCTCGGATATTGATATTACTTCAATATCGATAGTATAAACTAATGATTTGGGCTTGATTGATAACAGCGATGCCTCAGGTAATACTTCACTAAAGAATTGTTTGCACTTTTGTAGTGTCTTGATGTTCTCATCTAATAAAAGGGTTTCGATTTTGTACATTTTTCCGAATTTGTTGAGAAGGTGTTGAGTTGTTCCGCATGTATAAACCGAACCTTTAATCATAATCGCCATATGATCACATAAACTCTCTGCTTCGCTGAGCAAATGGGTGGATAAAACAATAGTTTTCCTTCCTTTGAATCTCAATATTAAATCATGAACGCATTTCCTTGCCATTGGATCTAATGATGAAGTTGGTTCATCTAAAACAACAACTGTTGATGGAGAGTAAAAAGCCAATGCTACTGAAAGTTTCCTTTTCTGACCACCACTCATCTCTCTTACTAATCTATCTGAAAATGAATCAATTGATAGCAGTGCCATCAACTCCCTAGATTTGATTAATTTTGTTCGAACATCATATTTATAAATAGGTGCATAGAAATCAAAATGCTCTTTTGGTGTCATCTCTCCAAATAAATGAGAATCAAATTGCGGGCATACTGATACACTCAAACTTTTCCCATTGACTTGGATTGGGTAACCATTCACTAGAATTGATCCAGATGATGGAGGGATATATCCAAGCAACATTTTCATTATGGAAGATTTTCCAGCTCCGTTAGGTCCTAATAATCCAAATACTGAACCATTGTTAATCCCAAGTGTAAAATCGTTAACAGCAGGAATTGGTTCCCCTTGAGAGTTAAAATATAGTCTATATACATCTTTAAATATAATAGCTAGGTCTTTTGACGATTCGACATACTCAATCATATGAGTAACTTCTGGTTCTTCGTAATGCAAAACTTTTTTTTCAAAAACACTTTGTTTCTTCTTAAACAAACTTTTTGCTTTTTTGTGAAGAAAATCATACTTTTTTCTTTCAATGATCCAAATTATCAAGCTAAAAATCGGAATAAAGCAAATCTGCATAGTGACATTGGGAACTGAGAGGTGATAGCTCCAAAAAAATTTAAAAGAAAAATTGGAAAAACTACTTCTTAAAACACGAGTGAAAAATCTGAGGAAATTAATCTGAGGTATCATTGACCAAACCCATTCGATCCATTCCGGAGTTTTCTTGCCTTTTCTTATAATGTCATATGAAAAAGGAAATACAAATGGAATCACCATAATAATAAATATTGATGAAGATGCACCTTCGCCTGACTCGAAAAAAAAAGAAAGAATATACACAAAGAGAATAAGGCCTGGCCCCGCGACAAGAAATGAGTATAATAGAGATATTGGAATCCTCGTAAATATTGATATATTGGACAGCAAAAATATTACCCATATTGTTAGAGAAAAAACAATCCACAGAGCTAAATCAGATAAAAAACTACTAATCCAATATGAACCCAAATTGATATTGTTTGCGATAAGAAAATCTTTGATTCCAACTGTATGGTCATTAGTTGGATAAAAAATTATGAGAGGAAATATTGATAATAAACCTGAAACAACAATCATTGGGGCAATAAAACCAAAAACAAATGTATTAGTCCTTCTTTGCAAGTTAATGTATGAGAATTTGAAGTCATTCTCTTCTCCGAACTCTTGTTTCCATACTAGCTTCGTAAGCATAACTTCTTCAAAGAATTTCCTATCATCAAAGGTAAACTCAGGAACAGCCATTTCAATCATTGCTCGGTCAAAATTGGTGTCAAGTTTGGTTGAATTGTAATTAATAATGAACTTGTAAGGGTAGAGAGATATTGCTTCATATGCGGCTAAAACATTAAAAGACCCTGGATTATTTTTCTTTCCTTGATACACCCACTGATTAAACGCATTAATATCTTCAAAATAGTTTGTGTTAATATTATTTTCCTTGTCATGTCGCCTACTTATTTTTAATAAGTCTTGAATCCAATAACTACTTTGATTTGATATAAAAGAAACATATCCTTGCTTTATTCCATATAATTCCCACCCAACAATAACTTCTCTCTTCTCTAGCAACAATTTCATTATAAAATAAAGTCCAAGAGCCATGACTGATAAAAAAATCGAGAATATCATAGAGAATATGAATGATGACTTCGATCTTTTAATATATAGCCATCTTCGAATAATCAGCGCTTGAAACTGAGCCATATTAACAAATCCTCTTTGCCTTAAAAACCTTACAATAGCCATTCGAATTAGTGCCTTTCAATATTTCTGTTTTTATGAAAAAATTGAATTCGATTTTTGTGAGGAGTTCTCAAAAAAAAATAAAAATAATGAAGTGTGAAATTATCGTGATAGTCATTGACGTTTAGATTATTAATGATTAATAACCTACAAGAGAAAAAATCGGAGCTATGCTCAGTTCTTTCCAAATGCGATAAAACGTTAGAGGATACATCTGTGCAGATGCTTGCAAAAGCCATTCAAGCCATAGAGATTTCCATTGATGAAATTCAAAAAGGGTATAAAGATCCTTCAGGATTGAAAGAGTTTAAGATTATTGTAACTCTTCCACCTATAATAAATCCGATTCCTCTTTGGATTCATTGTAGAATGGACCAAATTAGGGAATCTAAGTCAATACCCAAGAACTTTTTTATTGAAATTGCTCCCCCAATTGGAGAATTATACAAGGCTCCGAGAGTTTTTGAAGATAACTGTCTGCAAAACTACCAAATGACATTTCATTTTGGCAACGCTACCTCCAGGCTATATCAAATGATTAAGGCCTCCGAACTTGTGTTTTCGATATATCATGTGCCTCCTATCACTGTTTCAAAATATCCCGTTTTAATTGGGAATGCTAGCATTGCTCTTATACCACTCTCATTTTCTCCTTCTTTTGTTCAAGCGCTCGAATTTGTGACACCTAACGGAAAGAAGACTGGATATATGTTTGATGTTCGGCTTTCATCAGAAAAACCCCTCTTTCCAGATGCTTCTATTAAATTCGAAAGCACATTCCAGGCTTTTAGTGTTCTTTAAAATAATTCTTGTTTATGTATATTGTTAATAGGTTAAGATCTTTAAAGCGGACGGGAGAACTTTCTCTAAAAGAAGAAAAACGTGTTAATTTGCATGATTTTCGTTTGAAAAGCATATCAAGCTTTGTTGGTATTATTAAACATCTGGATTTGTCTTATACGAGCATTGTTGATCTTGAAGGGCTACCGAAAATGGTAAATTTAACAAAATTAATCATTGATAATACGAATTTCTCTTCTTTTAGGAATTTTTTGTCTGTTCCCTCTCTTAGAATAGTATCTTTTACCAATACACCTCTATTTTCAATCAAAAACTGTAAATTTTCTTTATATCTATTGTATAAAGATCAAATATGCTCAGTGAATGGTAAAAGAATACCACAAAAATTTATCACATCACCAATTCCAGAGTTTGCCGCATTTTCTGATCTAATAAATAATGGATGGATAGCTGAGTTTCCTTGCCCATCATTTGAATCATTGAAAACAAAATGTTTAGACTATATGATCGATCCTCCAGAAGAAAAGAGATTTGGAGAGCACAAAAAAGTCCAAAATGAAACTCCTTCTGACTTTAGTAAGCTCATTGGGGATTTGATCAATGAACATGAGGATATGATAATCAAAGCTCAAGCAATGTTTGGTATTTACAATTCAAAAGATGATTTTAAGAACAAACTGATACGTACCCTCATGAATAATGGAGTTATTGTAGAAAATGATGATGATAATTCCCTTGTTTCATTAATAAAATCTCTTGTTTAAGTTTTGAGTCTATTTATTCACTCATTTTTTGCACTAAAACACCAACAAAATATGAGCGTAATTGTTCCTAGTACTATCGAAAGCGATATGACTAGGAAGAAAGCGCACTTAGAAACGAAGACCCAAAATAGAGTAGTGATCAGAAAAAAGACCAGGTCAGCAGTGGGTCTTCCACCATTATCAGCACATATAGCTTCAATCACGAGCTCTACATCTCAAAACAATAGATTTTCGTATTTTATTCAGTTTTTAGATCGAAAATTTCTCAAAAGGATTGCTTCTTACGCTGGAAACAATGGGATACAAATATGTACTTCCACACCAAAGACTGTTCTTTTCCTTACTCCATCTATTGAAACATATACCACATACAATTCTCTATATTTTCGAAATCATCCCCCTTTTGTAGCTTGGGCAAATATTTCGACAATTACCAATACACAGTTTCCAACTGTGGTCTCGAATTTCTTTGAGAATAATTATCACCAAATTGATGAGAATTTTGATGTAAGACCTGTTGATGCAAAGTTTTCCGATATATTTAGCAATATCACCAGAACAAAGGTTGAAGTACCTAATGGAATGACTTTTTTCCATTTTTTTGGGTTTGGATTATCGATATCTGGGAAATATCTCAGGATTTCCAAACAAAATATCAAAGAAGCTTTTTCTATTCCTGTGAAAAACATTTTCCGTGCCCTAGGATCATCCAGTTTTTGTGTTTTTGATTGTGATACTGCTGGTTATGCAGCTGAATGTATAGGAAACTTAGTTAAAAAGGGACTTGATCAATCCTCCAAACAAAAGAAACCCAGTTTTGTTCCAATTAAGAATACCAACAGCATTTTTGAAGACTGTTTTTGCTTATGTGCCACTAGTTATAATGAAAATCTTCCTAATAACCCACTCTTGCCACGAGATTTCCTCACATCGGTTCTTCTCACTCCAATACCATTATCGATTCTATGTCATGTTTTGCAGTATTATCGAACTACCTATGATCAACCTGGTTTTCCTTTTACACACTTAAAAACCTTATTAGCATTCGAAAGACCTGAGGAAATTGCTCACATTGAGAGGGCTTTAACAGTTGTTATTGAATCAATAGCATCTGATTTTTTGTCAACTGATCAGTTTAATTCTTTACTTCGAGCAAAAAGGCATATAACAATTATGTTTCAAAGATTTATCCTTGCTCAGTTTCTTTTGGAGCCATATTCGGTTCATCCCATCTCATATCCTCCAATTCCTAGTATGTCTCGTCATCCAATGTGGGCTCAATGGAAGACTACTCTGGATTTATGGATCTCAAGCCATGCTGCCCCCTCCCCATCTTTCAATAAGGACTTTTTTATCAGAATAATAAGATCATTTATATCATCACTAAGTGAAGACTTTGAATCAAATGTGCATAAAACTACTCTTTCTGCTGCTGCTGGTCTGTTGTCTGATCAATTTTCCGATACTTTGGGTTTATCACTTCCTTTAGCATATTATGCATCTAAATCTGAATCCAATAGAATGAGGCTTATTCCTTTACTGAGATTTGGAGTAATAATTCGTTTGGTTTTACAAGCAGATCTATCTGTTGATGTGTATCATTCATTATTGTACTTATCAATTTGTTGTTTTCAACCTATATATGGGTGTTCTCTGTTAGTAGATTCGCTTCTCGATTCAACAAAACTGTTGAGGAATCTATCATCTGATTCTTATAATGACAATACAAAAACATTAATGTCAGCCGTATTGGCTTCATTATGTAGTCAATTTCCACCTATAAGAAAAGTATGTAGAAGTGAGAAATTTTTAGTTTTGTTTTCGAGATTGTTATTTCAGGCTAACACTGAGTTTCTGTTTTGGCTTATGGTTTTGCTTAAAAAAGCATACGATACTGACTCTATAAATGAGAAAATGCTTTCAAATATGCTAATACATGTACAAATAGCTTCATCATGTTGTCATAAATCGAGCGAATGTAGAACTGCTGCAATATCTTGTATATCTAGTTTTATGCAAAGCACATGGAGCTCATTTAATTCTTCACTTTTTTTATTCTGTATACCATGTTTTTTTGATATGTCCTTTTTAGTGAGGAATCAATTATTGTTTCTCGTAATTCGATCGATTTCGAGTCTCCAGCAGATGAAGCCAAAATTGTCTGAGAATATTACACCATATTCCACTCTTTCAATGGTATTTTCGGCTTGGTTTGGAAGCAAAGAACATTTTTCAAAGTATTTATATGATATCCAAAGATTTTGCAATGAAGTTGAAGAATATACGAATAAAAATGATTCACTTGATAGGATTTATTCTGTACTTTGCTATCTTCTTGAGTATTTTTGTTATGATCCTCATCCAGTTGTTCAAAAATCTGCTATTAGGGCTAAAGAACTCTTTAGATCTCGTCTCTCATCAGGAGGGAGCTTTTCCAGAATTGCTCATCCATTTGACTCGAATATAAATAGTGATAATGAGTCTTTGCCAAAGAAGACTGTTTCATTTGGATCAGACTCTCTAGTAATGTTTTCTTTAGCATCAGATCAGCTAATCAATCAAGGAATATGGAAACCAGATATTGAATACAAAGTATATCACCATGATTTCGAAATACAAGAAATTGATCCTCAGAAATACTCTTTCTTACCAACACATATCGTCCAAAGGCAGAGTAGGATTATGTCAGGTGATCGCTTTGGGAAACTCTCTTATTGTCCAATATCATCAAATCTGTATGCTGCTACCAATTCCAAAATGGTCTGTCGAATCTCGAGTAATATGTGTACCACGACACGCATACAGGTTGGTGAATTTGAAATCAGTGATTTGAATACAATGTCATACCAAAATAATTCATATGCCATCGTATCAACTGTTGATGGATGCGTTCACCTATGGAATCCTGAGTTGGAAGACTCATTGATATCTTTTCGAGCAAGCCAGAATTTTCTATCACAAAGTGCTGCCCAGCTCTCCGCCCCATTGAATCGATCTCCAAAAATTGCTACGGCAAGAGGTAATTCTGGTATAGTATTATGGGATGTCCCACATCAAAAATCAATTGGAGAATGGTCGTCCACAGACTCGTATGGTGTATCGGCGCTTTCAATTCATGGGAATGATGACAATGTGTGTATATCTGGATTGGCAAACGGATCTCTGTCGATAACAGATTTCCGAATGCCCCAAGATTCACAAATTAAATGGATAAAAGGTATTACAATTGGCGATAAAGTGGTAAAAATCTCAGGATTTCATGCCCAGCCTAACACATGCTACTATGCAACATCATCTGGCTCGATAACAATGTGGGATGATAGATCAGAGCAGATAAAGACAATAACCCAGAGAAGGGGACCACTCATAAGTTTCGACGCACACCCTGGATTCCCAATGCTGATCTTCTGCTCGGCAAATGAGTCGCCAGTCATCCTCTCACCAGGAGGGCAGCTCCTTCAGAAAATTGCTTCCTTATCCCCCGCCTCTATTGTTTGTACCCACAAAACCGAAAAGTACCTGGCTTTCGCCCAACAGAATTCCGAGATTACATCTTTTCAATTAGAAAAGAACTCACAATATTGATAGAACATTTTCAAAGGAAAAAATGCAAACATCTCAAAAAGCGCCCTCATTTTTTTTCGAATGTTTACACTACCAATTTGAATGCCTGATGTCTGTGATTGTGTACAGTTCTCAATTTAGCTTTTTGAGATAAACCGTAGTTCGAATTGAAAATTGAACCAACAGAAAAGGTCATTTCTTATGAGGCACATTAAATGTGTGGTCGTTGGTGATGGAGCTGTTGGTAAGACATGTCTTCTGATTTCTTTCACTACAAATGCATTTCCAGGTGAGTACATTCCAACTGTGTTCGATAATTACTCAGCAAACGTTATGTACGAAGGTCAAGCAGTTAATCTCCAGTTATGGGATACAGCTGGCCAAGAAGACTATAAGAAGCTTAGGCCCCTCTCATACCCACAAACTGATGTATTCTTGCTTTGTTTCTCTCTTGTTAGCCCAACATCTCTTGAGAACATTGAAACAATGTGGGTTCCTGAAATCAAGGAGCACTGCCCAGATAAGCCATTCATCCTCGTAGGTATGAAATCCGATCTTCGTGATGAATTTGAGCAAAACGCGGAGAATTTCAGATCCAAGGGTATGGAGCCAGTTTCAACAGCCAAAGGTATGGAAATGAAGAAGAAGATTAACGCTTGCGCTTATGTTGAGTGTTCCGCCTTGAAGATGTTGAACTTAACTGCAGTTTTCGATGAGGCTGTTAAGTTTGCTATTAATCCACCATCAAATAACAACCAAAATGCTCAAACCAGCGGTGGTGGTGGTTGCTGCGAAGTCATTTAAAAGAATCAATGCCTGATCTTTTTTTAGTAACACATATTAGCATAAGCAACTTTCGTTAGTGTGGGCCACTGTTAAATCAACTGACTGAATCTGTGAAACTTCTTCAGGTTTTGTAAGTTGTTCCCCGATATTTTTTAGAAGCACATCGATATTCTCGCCTGTCTTAGCTGAGCAAAAAACAAGCTTCATATTGTTCTGGCTCGCAAATTTCTGGGCAAGAATTTCGCTTTCATTCCCCAAATCTATCTTGTTACCAATTAGAAACCATTTAACATTTCTTTCTAGTGTATCGCAGTTACTAAAATATACTGTTTTTGCATCTTCCAAGCTGCTCTCGAAATTGGCAGAAAAAACTAACAAAACAACCTTCGAGTGTGCTAAATACTTTGGAATTAGGGAGTGAAACCTTTCCTGTCCAGCAGTATCCCAGAAGCATACCTTAAGATCCTGGTTCATATAATTTAGTGTATAATTAGAAAACCCGGCGCCAATGGTTGATTCCTGATCATCGGAAAAGCTATCTAAAGTAATGCGTTTCAACAAAGATGTTTTTCCGGTCGCAACTTGGCCTATCACACTGACTTTATGTGCTCGATTTGTCATTAATAATATTGTCTATTTTTACTCTATTAAATAACATTAATTGTTGCAGATGAGCTTCCTTACGTCTTCCTGGAACTGGAGAATTCGAAGGAACTCAATGGCAGATAGGAGCTCTTTATCAGAAGAGCTTCCGAAGAAGGGACGAATTCGCACTGTGTTTGATTGCTGGCTGATTGTCTCCCCGTTGTCATCCAAGTGCACTGTCTTTCCTAGCGGTGTTTGCAATATGGAAATATCCTTGATAATACGCCCTGAAGGGGTTGTTAAACAAGAATCGCCATAAAAAACACGATCGAAAAACTTCGCAGATGGATCAATAATTTTCAACACCTGATCCACAAAACACTTGCTTTGCGATGTGAAAAGGTAAATGTGAGCAAACGCGCTAAGCTGAATTAGAAACTTTTCCAAGTATGGCCTCAAAGACAAGTAATAGCGCTTTCCGTCCACTAAAATCTCTTTGAATTGCTTTCCCTTAGGTATCTCGCTTAGCAAAACAAGCGTGTTGTTCAAATCAAGAGATACATAAAAACTCTTCGCGGGTTTCTCAGAATGGTTCTGAATAAAAATATGTTGCGATTGGTAGTCCCTTTCCTCGTTCTCTTCGCCATAATCAAAACGAAAATGAGGCTTAATCAAAGGTGATGATTCGATTTCAAACATGAAAAAACTGATTTCGGTTAAGGCCGATAAATTGGAATTTTACAAACAAAAATTTTGTCTTCAGATTTTCTTATGGGATAAAAAGTGAGGATATCCCAGAGTCTTCAAAAGAATTATCAATAAGGGATTTTTCTGCTAAGTCTTCAAGGAAAACACCAGCAATTTGATGTGACGAGAAAGAATTTGATGAAATTGATGCTTTGGTTTTGGCATCTATATATAATCCCACTGATCCATTGTTTTCGATGGTATTCTTGATTATAGTTGATGATGGAGTGTTTCTAATCAAAACTGCGATATCTTTACCATTGGTAAAACAGCAATTGCTGATTATTGCGCTTTTGGATGATTGGGAGATGAAACCATATTGTTTTGAGTCGTTGATTGTACATGAATCCATTGATGTGGTGGATAAATGTGAAGAAAGAATGCCACATTTACCTGTTGAATTGGTAAAACTGGAATTGGATATAGTTTGTATGGTTTCTTCCCTGATATCAATATGTTGATTATTATTCAGAAAAGTTGATTCGATAATATCTAAATTAGAGCGAACTAAACCCAATATTCCGATTTGATTGTCTGATATGGTGCAATTTGCTAATGAAGAAGTGGATTCGCATACATATACTCCATACTTCTTATTTTGGTTTATCTGGGTGTGTTTTAAATCTGATTTGCTTTTTGATGTTGTAGAAACACCAATTTGTCCATTTTGCAGTATTTCACCTTCGTTGCATAATAGAAGCGCCTCGGATTCTAAATTGATACCGCAAAACCCATTTTTTGATAGTACACATTTTTGCAATGTAGCGTTGGATTTCCCTTTTGCTGATATACCAGCAAGAGTATTCTCATTAAAACTGCTTTGTGAGCAAATAACTTTGGAATTACGTAATTCGCATCCAGAGAATTTATTTTTGCAGAATTCGGAAAACCCAATGTTGATTAGAGAATCTAAGCATACAATGCCGCATTTTGAATTATTTGATATTGTACAATATTCGATTTTGGAGTTAATAAGAGAAACCATTTCAATACCAAATAGCTGGCATTTTTCTATCTGTGTATGTTCAATTGATGCCTCAACACTATTTCTAAAGCAAACACCATTTCCAAATATATTAGATAAAGAACAATGATTAACTCTCAACTGAGAATATCCATATGAAACAAGACCAGATTTCTGAATGTTGGTTATTGTGGTGTTGGAAACAGAAACAATTGAGTGATTATTACAAACAACTCCAAATTGACAAATATTATCGATTTGGGCATGCGATATGTTAATTTCAGAACTATCATTTGCATAAATAGCTGATCCTGAAGCCTGTGAATAACTATCGTTTGAAGAATCAACAGAAGAATTGGTCCATAGTAACAATAATGCTGCACCACAACAATCATAAAATGTGTTTCCATTCAACAATACACCACATCCATCTCTACACTCTATAGCGCATGATCCACATTGAGAAATCTCACAGTCAACAATGCTAACACTTGATAATCTATATACTACAAAACCACAATTGCCACATCCATTTACATTGCATTCATGGAAAAATACATGATCTGTTAAGATTCCGATTTCGATCCCATTTCTTCCGCAGCCTAAAACTGAGCATTTATCGAAATCTATTTTGGCATCTCCTATTACTATTAATCCATTTTGATCATGTGTTCTGATTGTACACTCAACAAACTTGGATTGCGATTTGTTATTAAGCAAAACTCCGGATCCTTTTGAATCCCTAAAATCGCATTTTTCACATAAAACAGAGCAAGAATCACTAGCAACTAAGCAAAATCCGGTTTTTGATATACATGTGCTTCCTTTTACATGAGAAATGCTTTGATTCTTTGCACATAGTGCATCAGAATAAAGACTAATAACGGTACAATTACTTAAAGTCAAAGATCCAGATAATATACAAATAGAGTTAAAACTCAAAGAACTTTGGATGATCTTAATACCTTGAATATAAACATTATCAGATTGAATTGTTATCGTATGTGCTCTTCCTGATGAAACCAAACTTACATCACCCTTGGAAATAATCTTAATAGGCTTATCAATAACTAAATCTTCGTTAAAACTCCCACTATTTAATATAATCTCAGATCCTGGGGGTGAATCTGCTATAATTTTAGAAATATTTGTCACTGATTTAGGCACAGAGCATTGTTTATACTCGTAAATTCCAATTGAAGGAATAGAAATCGTCGAAATTTGACTTGTTGGAGTAATTCTCCGATCTTTTGTATCATAATTGGGTGTTAAAACTTCACCTCTGTATACAGGTGCAGGAATGTCGTTCTTTTGAACAATATTGTCGCTTTTCTTGGAAACAATATTAATCGATTGCTGTGAGTCGATCGTAGAGAGTTCAATCGTTGGATTAGATGCGTTTGATTTTTTACTCACCTTTGCCTTAGTAACTTTCGTGCTCTTCTTATCATCTTCCTTCTTTTTTGCTTTTACTTTAGACTTTTTCGAACTCATAATAATAATCGCTCTATCTTGGAGAAAAATCAAATAAGACCCGTCCAACCAATTAATCGGTACCAAAATTTCCGCCTCATCAGGAAAATTTCTTTTGACCAATTTGTAAAAGTGACATTTTTAGATGGAAGTTACGTTTAGAACAGTATCAGGTAGTGTTTATAAGATTCCAGTAGAGTTACAAATGAACATTGGTGAATGTAAAAATATAATTCGCGAGAAAGCCGGAATCCCTGAAGGGGAAACCATAAAAATGATTTTGAAAGCAAAAGTTCTTGAGGATAGCACAACAATAGAATCGATGAATCTTCAACCTAGAGACTTTATTATTGTCCATGTTCAAACAGCTAAGAAAGCAGCTCCTGCCCCAGCTCCAGTTCCACCAACACCCGTAGCACCAGTTGCTCCAGCCCCCGTTGCACCGGTTCCAGTTGCTCCAGCCCCTGTAATACCACCAAGGCCTGCTCCAGTCATTCCAGAACCAGGAAGGAGGACTGGTCCTGTTTCCGAGCCCCTACCAGAGATTCCACAGACAGCTCCTCGTGGAGATCAAGCCGTCGATGAAAACAGCCCTGAATTTTTGGCTGCTATTGATCAACTTGTTGAAATTGGTTATCCAAAAACAGACTGTGTTGCCGCACTCAAAGCTGCAATGGGAGATCCAAATATGGCGGCTCACTTTTTAGAAACTGGAGAGCTTCCTAGCGATGAAGATCAAAGAGCATTTCGCCAGAATCAGGATAGTATCCGTCAAATGAGAACTATCCTTGAATCTCAACCAGATAAATTAATTGATATCATTCAGCTTATTGAATCCAACAGCCCTGAATCAGGTATTATATTCCGCGCTCATCCAGAACTCCTCCTAGAGCATTTGAGGCTTGATCCATCAAAATTTGATTTGGCTTCAATTAAATCAACTGCTCCACCAGGTGTGCCATCATTAGAAGAAATAAGAATGGGAGGTCAACCAAGAAACGCTCCCCAAACACGTCCCCAAAATCCAAGGTCTCCTCCACCAGCAGACCCAATGAGTGGCATTATGAGTCAGTTTAGCGAAGCTGAAAAGGAGAGTATTACAAGGCTCGTGGAACTTGGATTCGATAAAGGTACAGTCATTCAGGTATTCCTTGCTTGTGATAAAAACGAGAACATTGCAGCTAACTGCCTCTTAGGAATGAACTAAAAAAGTGATTGCTGTTTTGTTTATATTTAGCCCTGTATTAATGTCATACTAACAACCATGTTATTATGGCGTATTTTTCCTTGACAATCATCCATGAACCTGACTGCATCTCTTAGTCTCTCGAATTTAACGAAGCAAACTTGCTTGAAGTTACCTTCTTCATCTCTAGGAACCACGCATCTATCAAAGTAGAAGCATCCGTGATCAATAATAAGCCTTTCAATATCACGATTGCCTTCATTCTTATCTAAGTCACCCAATCTAACGGTGAAGAAATCATCGCGGCTAATCCTTCGGGTAGAAAGAGAATTATTATTTTCTTCTCTCTTCTTCGCGGGTGTTTTGCCATCTTTAATTGTTTTTTCTACAAGATTTTTCCATTCTGAACTTTCAAACTTCTTTTTAATCTGTTCTTCAATACTTACATCAGTATCTTCAGTAATGGACTGTGTTGAAAGGAGTTTTAGCTTCCCTCTTGATGTCTCTCTCTCATTCATTTTATCTGAAGTAAATGATGTATTATTTAAACGCTCAATGATTGGGTTTGGAATATGAACACTCACTTTTCTATTATCCAAATCTATTTGCTTCACAAAAGGAGCAAAAACATCATCCCTTATATACTGAAGTGGATCGCTATCAGAGCTCATGACCAAATGTCACTTTTTATTGGACGATTAATAAAGTGGGGGAGTTTACTTGGAATTAGCAAGATCTGATACATAGATCAATTATTCTCACTACAAAAATCATGTATCCACTTAATGAAAAAATGAGAACAGGATCTGCATAATCTGTCATTGAATTTGATCCTCCATTTAAACAATAACATATAGCAAAACCCCAGAAAGCTACTGAGTAAAGGCTCATAACAATATCATAGGTAGTGTTTCTATAGCAAATTCTACCAATTTATAATGGCAACCCTAAAACCAAACGATTGATTTTCGTTCATACTTGTGTATGGGGTTTGTGACAATCGTGCTTTTCATTTATCAATTTCACCCATTAGAGCTATAATTTCTTTCAAAGTGCCTTCATCAGGGGAATCTCTCATGCTTAGAATCTTTTTTTCAACTAATTCGATAAGCCTCCTGATTTCATCACACTCTGCCTCTGTCATTAATGTGGAATTGTCTGTTTGTCTAAATATTTCTTTAAATTTAGAAAACATCAGAATTGACTTTGTTATATTATTCAAAGTGATTAATTGATTGTTTACTCAGCATGTTTCACTGTTTCTGTCCACTTAAAAAAGCAAAATATGATTGATTAATTACTTCAATATACTCTTGAATTGACTTTGATGTACCACCTCTTCTTTAGGGATGTCAATAGTCCCCCATACTCAAATTTTTGATGTTTTTGGGGGACTAAATGTGGGGGGATTGGGGGACTAATTTTTTGAAAGAAAACCACTAAACGACAATAACAAACCATTTTTTTGATAGTCGATTATTTTTTGGGGACTATTCTATGAGAAATTATCGTTTTTGGGGACTAGTTCTCAATTCTTGGGGGACTAATAATCGTTTTTTTGGGGACTAGTTCTCAATTGGGGGGACTAATAATCGTTTTGGGGGACTAATAATCATTCATAGTTGAAGATTTCTGAAGAAAACGATAATAAAATTAATGGTATAATTTCGTATTGCTTATTATGCCTGATTCTTTGATATTAAAAGGATTGTTTTAACTTATTTTCATAGATTCTTTTGGTGAACCTGAAGAGTAAAAAAAATCGAAGAAATTGTTTTTTATATAAATAGTTCTTTTTTCTTATCAGATTTGTTATCCCGACAAAACAATTCACAAAAAACTTATTTTCTCTTAAAGGATGAGTTAGAAAACTCTTTGAATTTGCTTTTTTGTTGGTAGTAGTATAGGGTGACGGGTTTTGCCGAATCAGAAGTACCAGGCTTTTAGAGACTAAAATCAAGGGTGTTTGCACTGGTTAGTTTCGTCAGCACCTTTGAGTCTCAAACCAAGGGTTTTCTTCAATTTGGCAGCTTTTGCAAATAATTTTTCTGCCTTGGTTTGGAGGGGCTAAATCAAGGTACTTTTGACTATAAAGTGATGGAAATTTTTTGATTTTTCTCGAAAATCACTTTTTAGGTTTTTTTGCCAGGCTGAAATGGAAACAGGTTTTGTGTTGCCGCCAATGAAGTCTGAGCTTACACCAGGCGAATGGATGAGTGTTTCACACGATGAATTGAATCAAATGTTGGCATTAATGGGATTGGATAGGTACTCAGATGCTAGTGCAGGTACTAAGATCAATCAAATTATTGGATTTTTGAATTATAATGGGCTTGCAAGTAGGCCGTATACAGTTACAAAAGAGGTTGAAGTTCCAAAATTAGGTGGTGGGTTCGAAAAAATGCCAGTTAAGAGAGTTTCACCCGAGATAATTATTGGGCGCTTGAGAGAGTACTTTGAGCCTGAACCTGAACCTGAAAATGAGTTTGCAGTGCCTGAGAGAGATCCTGACTATAATGTTGATGAGCTCATGTATGATCAGAAATTTCGTAGGAAAGCGGATAAAGAGATTAAAGCTCAGAGACATCAATTATTTCGTGAAAAGTTACGTGAGGAGAGAAATCTTCATTTGGAAAAGAGACGTAGCTCGGTGAATGTTAAAGAGATAATTAAGTTATTGAATCGTGATCCCAACTATTATATTCAACAGAAGGTAGATATGATATCTGATAAAGACTTTACTAAGAATCCTGTGGGTGGGTTTCCAGGTAGTTGGGATGGATCTGAAATGGACTTTTGGATGTTTGAAGACCTTAATGATTATCCTACATTCCGTGAAACTGGTGCTTTGGTCACATCACACTTGAGAAATATTGAGAAACCTGAGTATAGTGTACATCCAGGTCCTGAAGTACCACAATGTGAGAAGAATTTTAGAGTGAGAGAGTATATTAGTATGATTGAGGCTGTGGATAGATTCTTTCAGGATGAAGTTAAGAGTGCAGGTCAAGATACATTTAAGTTTGCATTTTCATTTGGGTCAATTCATAAAAGAGTCGAAAAGAACCGCAATGTGACAGTGGAAGCTGTTGAAGGTGAGACTTTTCATGAGTCATTGATGAGATTACAAGCTAATCCAGGTGAAGATGAGTATAAGTTTGATATTAGATATGCGAGTAATAGAGTAACCGAGTGTCCACCAATTTTGCACTGTTTGAGATCAAATTGATTTCATATCGTTTACATTTTTCATTGGCAGGTAAGATTCATGGGTTAGAGATGTTTGATAAGAAACAATCTGTGTTTAATTATGATAATCCTGATAACTTTTGTTTCTGGGGAGCATATTTTGCCTATAAAAACTTTGAGTTAGCTAAACAAAAGAAACGAAATAAGCAGTGGAAGGCTACTCATGATTTAGCTTGTCAATATTATAATGTTGATATTAATGCAAGAGACATATTTATCAGAACTCATAAGGGGTTCCAACTTGCACTTGAAGGTGAAGATTTTTGTAATCGTGAGAGAGTTAACATTCGTATTTTCGATTATACAGGTACAAGTTATGTCCCAGGTGACACAATTATTGTTAATGACGAGTTTCCGTTCTTTAATATTTGTATTAGAACAGTTACTTATCCTGGTTCAACTAATATCGTAGCACATGTAGTGTATATTAAAGATACCAATGAGGTTACTGGACACCTGTTTTGTTCCAAATGTGGTAGAGGATTTAATATGCGAGATAAGCATTGGAATGCTAAGAGAGATTATGAAAATCATATTAAGAAGTGTGATGGAACATTGACTAGACAAGTTAAATTAGATCCAGTTTCACAACCTTTCGTTCCATTTGAGCCAGTACTTAAGACAATGATTAGTGGTGGAGTTACTGATACTTTTGGTAATCCGTTGGGAGATAATGGAGTTCGTTATACACCAACTAAGTACTATATTACTTATGATTTTGAAACTTATGAGTGTCCAGTGAATGAAGCATCAGGTAAGTCTACTACAATTCTGTCTAGATTGACTCCTATGAGTGTATCAATGTGTTCATATAGGAAAGATGGAATATTTACTTATCATTTCTCGCTTAATTCACACTGTGATGCTTTTATGGAACATTTCATCAATAAACTATTTCAAGAGGCTTCGATTGTTAACATTGACAATGTTCAAGATCATCAATACATGTCTGAATTTTCAGATTTGACTCAATATAAGCAATGTAGAGTTCTTGGGTTCATTAGTGCAAAGTTTGATATGAATTTATTTATCAACTATCTCGCTAAGTTTGCTAAGATTATGGGAATGATTGGTTCAGCTACAAGTTTCAAATCTGTTACCGTTGTTTCAAGTCAAACTACAATTCTGTTACTTGATGCACGTAATTTTGTTGCAGGTGGTACATTAGATAGTTTCGCTAAAGACTTTGATGGTAGTTCAATGGGTGATAAAGGTTGTTTTCCATATGAAGCAATCACAAATGAGACCATCGTTGATATAATGAAGTCAGGTGAACCATTACCGATTACTAAGTTCTTTTCTACTCTCAAGCAAGGTTCAATTCCTGAAGTCGCCTATAATCAATACTGAAATGATCTTAAGGAGTTAGGTTCACATTGGGCCTTTCTCGAACACTATAATAACAAAGATGTAGAGATTATGATTCCAGCGCTTAATTTCTTAATTAATTTCTGGAGTAAATTCGGTATTGATATGTTACAACAATTATCACTGTCAAAATGTGCAGATTTATGTAAATATAGGTTCTCATATAAAGATTTCTCAATTAATGGAGCCTATAAACTCAATCATGAAACATTATATAAGTTATCATATAATGTTTGGAAGGAACGTGCATTTCAATATCGTAAACAAGATAAAGATAAGGGTCGTGACGTTTCAAATAATGTATCTGCATTGGACTATCAAATTGTTAGACAAATGTTTGAAGAAGGGGTTTGTTATATTTGTGGTCAACGGTTTATGGCAGGTTCTCATTCATCACATTATCCAACACTTGATTGGATAGACAATTCAATCGGACATACACTACTTTACTGTAGACCATGTTGTCATGATTGTAATTGTCGTAAATCTGATAAGGATGAGCATAAAGTGAAGTTTGAGATTAACATTAAACGATTTGCATTGAGTAGAGGCCTTCCATTTACATTAGATCAATTTCATGAGAAAGCATATCATATAATTCGTGATGGAATAACTGGTGGGCTTGCAAATGTACACCATAGAGTTAACATTAAAGGGTCTACATTAATTAACAAACTCAAGTATGATGAAAAGACTAATACTATAACTGACTATGATACTGATAATGTTGTGACACAATGTTTTGGTATTGATTTTAATTCATTATATCCTCATGCATTTAGTTCTGAGAAGCATCCATTTATTAAATATACTGGTGGGAGGATGTTTATGCCTGGTTACATAGTTAAACACATGGAAGACGTCAATTTATCTGAAGCATATTAAATACTTTATAATATGGACCGTTATACTGAATCAGCTCAATTATTTATTGTCAAACTTAAGGGATTCATTCCCTCACATAAGATCCAAAAGTGTGTTAACTTTGCTCCAATAATTCGTAATTTTGAAATTGAGTTAACAGAAGAAGTTGTAGGACCATATATGTTCAATTTACTCAAGCAGAATGACATGAAGACAGGTTTGGGTGTTACTGAACGTAAACTAACTCAAGTTTTCTCTACAGATGGTGAATTAATGTCCTTTAGTTCATATTATTTATGGTTCCTTATGGACGAATTTGAGTTCACTATAACTGAAGTGTCTGATATTATCATATTCTCTAAGCATGATAGCTTTAAGGCATTTGTTTCATCATTTCGTGAAGATAGAATTAAAGCAGCACTTGAGGGAAATAAAGGTCTTGATGCTCAATGTAAGAACATATTGAATGCTTCATATGGATATGATGGAATGAACACAGAAAAGTTCGCAAATGTAAAAATGTGTGATCGTGCAGGTACCTTTAAGGTTCAAAACCTTCCTAACTTCCGTTCATCACGTAGAATATCAGATGACCTTTATGAAATTGCTTCAGTAACTGATTACTATAAATGTAATACACCACTTCAATGTGCATACTTTACTCTAGATAATGCTAAATATTGGTATTTAAACTTCATTTATAATTTCATGGAACGATGTATAGACATGGAGAAGGTACACTTTTGTGAAGGTGACACCGACTCAATGTATTGGGCAGCCTCAGGTTCTCCCACTGAATCACCAGATCAATTACTCACTCATGTAGTTAAGGATAAAGAATTTTATGATGAAAATGTTGGTTACTTCATGCCCCGTAGTGATATTGTAGACAAACTAGAACGTAAGAGAGACGAAAAGAAACCATTGGGAGTCGCAATTGAGAAAGTTTCCGACAATATGGTCTGTATTACTGCTAAATGTTATACTGCTTGGAGTAATGATTCAAAAGTGCAACAATAAAAGTTAAAGGTGTGTCTAAGAACCAAAATAAACACATTACACATCAATCATATCTCGAGGTACTTAACTCAGGTAACGTACTTAAAGGTACTAACTATTCACTTAGGGCTATGAGCTCACAAGATGAAAAAGTAATGTCAAAAACGGAGACGCATAAGACTGCACTATCCCCAATACACATTAAAATGCAGACACATCCAAATGGGTCATGTCATCCATATCTCAAATTCAAGTCAACAGTAATTATAACACCTCAAGTACTTGAGCTTGATGTTTCAAATTTAGGCTCAAATATATTAAGCCAATAATGATTTACATACTAAAAATTGATTTATTTAAAATTATAAAATTGATGTGATTATTTTTATATCGTTCATCGAAAAGTGTCACATTTTGTAAAGTAGCATCATTGTATCGTTCATCGAAAAGTGTCACATTTTGTAAAGTAGCATCATTGTATCGTTCATAGAAAAGTGGCTGGTTTATGAAAAGTGGCATTATTGCATCGTTTTTTTGAAAAGTGGCAATCAAAACGGTACTCTTGAACGAGTGTAGACTTTTTCATAAGAGCTCTCAAAAATTGTGAACAAAATTTCTTATGATTTCCAACATGCAATTTTCCTAATTTACGGGTTGTTCTTTCGTTCAAAAAACATTGTTCTGTTTGAAGAGGGTAAGAATCATACTTTTAAACCAACTG
>Ga0074193_1000742_pt1 | contig 49278 bp, 39 predicted proteins | sample EPASupsiteHSE605_FD_64523 | JGI IMG/M metagenome (GOLD analysis project Ga0074193, IMG submission 64523) | Bioremediated contaminated groundwater from EPA Superfund site, New Mexico - Sample HSE6-05 | ecosystem: Environmental > Aquatic > Deep subsurface > Groundwater > Contaminated ...
AAGGCCCGCAGGAAGTGCTGCTCGTGCTGGATGCATCCACAGGACAAAATGCCTTTGAACAGGCAAAACAGTTTACGGCTGTTACCGACGTGAATGCATTGGCGCTGACCAAACTCGATGGCACTGCCAAAGGCGGTGTCGTTATCGGCATTTCGGACAGGTTCAATATTCCGGTTAAATACATCGGCATCGGTGAAAAAATCGATGATATTCAGGTGTTCGACAGTACTGAATTTGTTGACAGCCTTTTTAAGAATTAGTGAAATAAATTAAAAGTAGTCAGTTGTTAGTAGTCAGTAGTCAGTAGTCAGTCAGCCTCACTTTTCACTTACTACCGGCCACTACTCCCCACTCATCACTCATAACTCACAACTGACTACTCTCAACTGACTACTCTCAAAAGACCACTGCAAAAAGCTTTTCATATGACCAAAAATAAAATCGGAATCATCACCATGGGTTGTCCCAAAAATCTGGTCGACAGCGAAAAACTGGCTGCATTGCTGGCAGATGAAGGTTTTACAGTTGAACATGAGCAATCCGATGCCGACATTGTCATTATTAACACCTGCGGTTTTATTAACGATGCCAAGGAAGAATCGATCAATGAAATACTGAGCCACTGCGATCAGAAAAAAAACGGCAAAGAAGTAAAAGTACTGGTTACAGGCTGCCTGTCGGAGCGCTACGGTGAACAACTGAAAAAAGAAATTCCCGAAGCCGATGCATTTTTTGGTGTTGATGAATATGATAAAGTAGTTGAATGGATTACCGGACATGTTCAAAAATCAGGTCCAAAGCGGATTTTAGGCACTCCACAACATTATGCTTATTTGAAAATTTCGGAAGGGTGCGACAGAACATGTTCTTTTTGTGCAATTCCGATTATCAGGGGAGGACATGCATCCATTCCCGAGGAAAAGCTGTTGGAAGAAGCTGAACAACTGGCTTTGCACGGAGTGAAGGAATTGATTGTGATTGCTCAGGACACCATCAGTTACGGCGTTGATCTTTATGGCGAACGACGCATTGCACGTTTGCTGAATAAACTATCCGACATACAGGGAATTGAATGGATCAGGCTCATGTACACCTATCCCGCAGGATTTCCCGATGACCTGATTGAAGAAATTGCAACCAATCCAAAAATTGTAAAATATATTGATCTTCCACTGCAACATATTTCCACATCCATATTACACAGCATGAGGCGGGCCATTGACAGGGAAGCAACAGAAGAACTCATTGCCAAACTGCGCAAACGTATCCCTGATGTAGCCATCCGCAGCACTTTTATTGTGGGTTATCCTGGCGAAAAAGCCAGCGATTATACTGAATTGCTGCAATTTATCAAAGAATCGAAATTTGAACGTTTCGGTGTTTTTGCCTATTCGCCCGAAGAAGATACTGCAGCATTTGAACTACGCGACAATATTCCGCATAAAACAAAAATGCAACGGATGTCGGGATTGCTGCGCCTTCACGAAAAATCTTCAATTGAACTGAACAAAAAACTGATTGGCAAAACACTGCCGGTTTTACTGGATGAATACAATGAAGCTGAACAATGCTTCTATGGCCGCACACCAAAGGACGCTCCTGAAATAGACAATGTTGTTCGTGTCTTCACAAAAAGCCAGCATGTATTACGTCCGGGCGACATTATTCAGGCAACTGTAACAGCTTCCGGTATTTTTGACATTGACTGCACCTATTGATAATCACATTTACAGACTGATTTCAACATCGCTAAAAAAAAAATTGCACAATCAAATTAATTTGTACTTTTGTCACTCCTAACGGATTTTTACATCCCCAATATTTAGCACTTCCCTTAGCACCTAATCCCATTTTTCATGCAGGAAAAGTCAGATCTGAACAAGATGCTGTTGCCCGAATTACGTGAGTATGCAGCTTCCTTAAACATTAAAGGTATTTCAACCATGCGCAAACCCGAATTGCTGCGTGCTATTGAAAATCATTTTTCGAGCAAAAAAACCGATGTGCCTGAAATCGTCTCAGAGAGCCCGGTTCAAACCAATATTCCATTTGTTGTTGAAGAAAATTCACCAACTTCTGAGGTTGAAAACAATGACCGTCAAATGAAAAGAAAACGGATCGAAAATCAACCAAAGCAGGAAAACGAAATCAAAGCAGAACCCGAAAAAATTCAATCTGACGTTACGCCCGCTGCTCCTGAAATAGTTGCAAAAACTGATGCTCCGGCCAACGACAATAATAAAGGACAAAAAGAAAATTTCCCGGCCCATAACAAATTCAGAAAAGATTTTAAAAACAACGATTTTACTTTTAAAAAGAAAAAACCGTGGGAACGTGAAGGCTTTCAACAGGTCAATAAAAATCAGGAACCACGTCAACAAAATAATAAATATTCCAAAGACGAAATTTTACTTCCTGTTGAACCCCTCGACGATATTCCGGAAGAAAATTTTGACATTGTTACACCGCAGAACAATGAAACTCCCGACGTTTCTGATAACGTACAAACCAATCAGGAACCGGTAGCTCAGGTGAAAACCCATCATCAGCCACAACAACAAAATCAGCATAATCAACCGCGCCACGAAAAACCTGCTCCCTTCTTTGAACTCGACGGTGTTGTTACTGCCGAAGGCGTACTGGAACTGGTTCCCGAAGGCTTCGGATTTTTACGCTCGTCCGATTATAATTATCTGAACTCGCCGGACGATGTGTACGTGAACCAAAGTCTGGTGAAAATGTTTGGGCTGAAAACAGGTGACACTGTCGAATGCACCATCCGTCCGCCCAAAGAAGGCGAAAAATATTTTACGGCTGTTCGTATTGAAAACGTAAACGGTTTGCCGGCCGACAAAATCCGCGACCGCATTCCGTTCGATTTTCTGACACCTTTGTTTCCACAGGAAAAATTCAATCTGACTGGCCATCCCGAAGAAACTCTTACCAGCCGTATCATCGATTTGTTCTCACCCATCGGAAAAGGCCAGCGCGGGCTGATTGTAGCGCAACCCAAAACCGGTAAAACCGTTATTCTGAAAGAACTGGCCAATGCTATCGCCTATAACCATCCCGAAGCTTATCTCATCATTTTACTCATCGATGAACGGCCCGAAGAAGTCACCGATATGCAGCGCAGTGTGCGCGCCGAAGTGATTGCATCGACCTTTGATGAACCTGCTGACAAGCATGTAAAAATTGCCAACATCGTCCTCGAAAAAGCCAAGCGCATGGTCGAAAGCGGTCACGATGTGGTTATTCTGCTCGACTCCATCACACGTCTGGCCCGCGCCTACAACACTGTTGCCCCTGCCAGCGGCAAAGTCCTTTCCGGTGGTGTCGAATCCAATGCATTGCAGAAACCCAAACGCTTTTTCGGCGCTGCACGTCAGATCGAAAACGGCGGATCGCTCACCATTATTGCTACAGCGTTGATTGATACCGGATCAAAAATGGACGAAGTGATCTTCGAAGAATTTAAAGGAACCGGTAACATGGAATTGCAGCTCGACCGCAAACTGTCGAACAAACGCGTGTATCCGGCCATCGACATCGTGGCCAGCAGTACCCGCCGCGACGATCTGCTGGTGTCGAAAGAAAAACTGCAACGCATCTGGATTATGCGAACCCACCTGGCCGATATGAATCCGCTCGAAGCCATGGAATTCCTGCAGGAACGCATACGCTTCACCAAAACGAATGAGGAATTTCTGGTGACTATGAACGGTTAAAACACCACCTTTTTCACACAGAAAATTTCGTTTCGGTATAATATTTGACAATGGCTCCCGGATTTTTTTGAAAATCAACCTTTCTCAAAACACAACACCATGAAACGCTTTGCTCTATTTCAGATTCTTTTTTCTTTCATGCTGCTGATGGCAACATCACTCACAAGTCATGCACAGCCCATCATGATTGAAAAGTCGAAGCAGGCCATACACCGCACAGCTACTGTCATTCAGGCCGCTCATGATGCCACCGTTACAGGACAGGTTTTTACCGGAAATCTGAAACAAGCCATTTCGCATCAGCAATTTGCCATTCAATTATTTTCGGATGGAAAATATATCAAAGCTGTCCATCACACACGCCGCGCCCGCGAGCTTGCCCGAATGCAGATAGAAGCAAATCTGGGTACAACACCTGCCGGATTCGAAGCCTCTTCCGATGAAGCTACCGATGGCCCCTCACCTTCAGCCGAAGAACTCGATGCAGCCTTGTCGGCCGCGTTGATGGACAAGACCAGCGAAGACGAAAAAGCCATCGCAGCCAAACCACTTACAGGCATCGATATCAACGAGTAAGCCCCGGGAAATTCCAAATATTTTAGCTACTTTTGAACCATGAAATCCGTCAGCGAATCTTCATGGTTTTTTTATAAATCCTGCACGGTCAATGTGGGTGAAACCGGCTTTGGAGGCGGAAATCCGGTGCGAATTCAATCCATGACCAACACACCCACCGCCGATATTACATCTACGGTTGCGCAGTGCAAACGCATTTTCGATGCGGGAGCTGAACTTGTACGCATCACTGCACGAAATATTACAGAAGCAAAAGTGCTGAGCGATATCCGCAAACAACTTACAACATATGGATACACGCAACCGCTTGCCGCCGACATCCATTTTAATCCGGCCATCGCCATTGAAGCGGCACGCAGAGTGGAAAAGATTCGTGTCAATCCGGGAAATTTCGTTGATGTATTTCCGGGAAAATTACAGTATTCTTCATCGGAATATACGCAGGAACTCGAAGAAACACATAAAACAATTCTGCCACTCATCGCTGTATGCCGCGAATACGGAACAGCTGTGCGCATCGGAATCAATGGCGGATCGCTCAACCGGCGCATCATTGATCGCTATGGTAATACCACCACAGCCATGGTAGAATCGGCGCTCGAATTCATCCGCATGTTTCATGATGAACAATTTCATCCATTGATAATTTCAATCAAAGCGAGCGACGTAAAAACCATGATTCATGCAAACCGGCAACTGGCGGAGCGTTTAATGGAATACGGATTCGATTATCCCATACATCTGGGCGTCACTGAAGCCGGCGAAGGCGAAGACGGCCGCATGAAATCGGCTGCCGGCATCGGCTCATTGCTGATGGACGGAATCGGAGACACCATCCGCGTTTCGCTCACTGAAGCACCTGAAAAGGAAATTCCGGTAGCACGCGAAATTATTGATTCTGCAAGCAAAAACGTGTCAGATAAACAAATTGCCAAACAGTTTTATTCGATTGTAAATCCGTTTGCACATTTTATAAACGAGGCAGAAAAAATATCTCACAACATGCCGGAGGTTTGTGTTGAAGCGATTTCGCAATCACCAGCAACCGACATAAATGCGTTGCGAAAAAGTTTTTTGAATCAACCTGATCAACCAATCACATTGCAATGGAATCCCGAAAGCAGCACGGTGACTGACTTTTCGATAGTTGCCGGATGTTTTTTGGCTGATGGTTGCGGAAATAAAATTGCGATTAACGAAAATTCCGGCAAAGAAAATAATATAGAAACAGCGTTGGATATTTTACAAATCACAGGACGTCGGATAACGAAAGCCAGCTTTACGAGCTGTCCTTCGTGTGGTCGTACCACTTATGACATTGAAAGTGTTTTGAAAAAAGTGAAAGCTGAATTTGCACATATGAAAGGAATTCATTTCGCCGTGATGGGTTGTATCGTAAATGGTCCGGGCGAAATGGCAGGAGCCAGATACGGCATTCTGGGCTCAAAGCCCGATCATGTCGACATCTGGCTGGATGGAAAACCTGTCCTGAAAAACATTCATCAGGACGAGGTGTTGAATGCATTGAAAAAAATTGTAGCAGAAAATGAGCAAGCTTAACGGCATTAAAAACATCATATTTGATCTCGGCGGTGTAATTCTCGATATTGACTTTACCGTGACCCAGCGCGAGTTTGTGAAACTAGGTCTGCAAAATATTGATTCCACTTTCGGACAATATCACCAGATTGGTTTTTTCGATTTATTCGATCGCGGCGAAATTGATGAGACAGAATTTCTGAAGCAGGCAAAAAAATTATTTCCGGACTCTGTAACGCCGCTTCAAATCACCGATGCATGGAATGCCATGTTGTTTGATCTGCCACAACATCGGTTTGATTTGCTGAAAGAACTCGGTAAAAAATATCGTCTGTTTCTGATGAGCAACACCAATATTATTCACTACAAAGCATATCAGGACATCATTCGCAAAACCTATGGTATCAGCGGGCTTGACGATCTTTTCGAAAAAGCCTATTATTCGTTTTTAGCAGGCATGCGCAAACCCGAAGAACGATTTTTCAATCTCATTCTGAATGAAAACGGATTGCTGGCGCATGAAACACTTTTTATCGATGATACCTCCACCAACACCATCGCCGCAGAAAAGCTGGGTATCCGGGGCTTGTATCTGAAACCGGGAGAAGATATTAAAACGCTATGCGAAGTTTAAACTTCGCATAGCGTAGCGGTCTTTGCACAGCTTATCAGAAGATATATCCTACGCGCACATCTATGCTGGCAGTCCAAAACTGTCTGGTTAATTCATCGTAATAGGGATAACCGCCTATGGGAGGTGAATGATCGTACTCCATATAAACAATCAGATCCTGATGAATATTCATCACTCCGAATGCAGCGCCACACTCATAATAAAAACGCCCGTATCTCTGTTTAAAACCTAAGCCCAGAAAAGCGCCCATCATATTGGTGTTGTCGAATTGTTTCCGATAGGTAGCCTGATCCGCTCCTTCAAGATTATACCATACATGTGAATGTGTTGTATCGACTTCAAGGTGCTTGTAAATAAACTTGGCCTGTATATAAGGCAGCGATTGAGATTTATTATTGTTTGCCTCGTTCAGATAAAAATTGATCTGCGGCCGTGTATAATACCCTGAATAAAATTCAAACGGACCATGATTGCTGGTTGCAGCCATAAAAATCCGGCTGTAGTTCCACTTATTTGCATAAATACCACCGGCGTCCAGAGCAAAACCAAACCGCCCGGGTTTATACTCATACTGCAGGCCAGCTTGCTGCAGCAATGCCGAATTTATCGGATTTACTGCAAAAAAGTGTTTACGTGATGCAAACGTACGGGTATCATCAGAGCTTTGCCCGAATGAAAGCAATACGCCCGGCAAAAAGCATAGAAAGAAAAGTGTTTTCATCATAATCAGAAATAATAATATAAACGTGTTTTCGTGATAAATCAAGACAAATATAACAAAATTCAATAACATCAATATTCAAAACATTGCGTAAAGAATAATATCTTCGCACAGCGTAGTCAAATACATTATGGAAACCATCACACGCAAAACATTGATTTATAAAAGCGGGCTTGGCGTGCAATGCATCAACCATGTGCGCGGATGCAGCCATGGATGCCGGTATCCGTGCTATGCGTACATGATTGCACATTCGCACGAGCAAGTAAAATCGATGGATGAATGGTGTCAGCCCAAACTGGTTTCCAATGCTGCGGAATTGCTCACAAAAGAACTTTCGCGCAAACGCGTGATGCCAGAACGAATTCATTTATGCCTGAGTACCGATCCGTTTATGTTTGGTTTTCGCGAAGTAACGGAAATGACTTTGAAGCTTATCCGGATTATGAATTCATGCGGTGTTCAGGCATCGGTGCTGACCAAAGGTCTGCTCCCTGAAGAACTTACTGATGAAAGAAATTACAGCAGAAAAAATGTGTATGGCATCAGTCTTATTTCGCTGAATGAAGATTTCAGACAACAATGGGAGCCAGGTGCAGCGCCCTATGCCGACAGAATTGCTGCATTGAAAAAAATCAGCGTAAGCGGATTAAATACGTTGGTGCATATTGAACCCTACCCGACTCCGAACATCATTCAGCAAGACATTACAAAGTTGCTCGAAACTGTTTCATTCGCCAACACCATTCAGTTTGGCGGCTGGAATTACAACCCGCTGCCAAAGCAGTTTCCGGAGTACGAAAAATTTTACCGCAGCCAGGCAGCGCTTGTGAAGCAGTTTTGCGAAGACTAACGCTATGCGAAGTATAGACTTCGCAGAGCGGAGTAACTACTGACCGCACCAGCGCTTCACATCGTCGAGCACCGGCATGGCAATTTCGAGTTTCAGTTTTTTGCGCATGCCACCCAGATCGTTGAACAGTTTGTTCGGGTTGGCATTTTTCAGATCTTCAAGAGACTGAATATTCATTTTTATCAGCACCGGTGCCCAGTCGGCATGAACACCCGCTTCGACGAGTTGTTCCGGTGTGATCACTTCTTTCTTTTTCTCTGGTCGCATCTGCGGGAAGAACAATACATCCTGTATGGAAGGGCTGTTGGTCATGATCATGGTCAAGCGGTCAATGCCGATTCCAAGACCTGCCGTTGGCGGCATACCCAGCTCAATCGCGCTCAGGAAGTCTTCATCCAACATCATGGCTTCTTCATCACCACGTTTGCCAAGCTCAAGCTGTTCTTCGAAACGTTTGCGCTGATCAATCGGATCGTTCAGCTCGCTGTAGGCATTACAGATTTCCTTACCGTTTACGATAGCTTCGAAGCGCTCGACCAGACCCGGTTTGCTGCGATGTTTCTTGGCCAGCGGCGACATTTCAACCGGATAATCCATAATGAAAGTCGGCTGAATTAATTTGCCTTCGCAGGTCTCACCGAAAATTTCATCAATCAGTTTACCTTTTCCCATCGAAGGATCGGTCTGAATATTCAGCTTGCATGCGGTTTCGCGCAATGCAGCTTCATCCATTTCCGAAATATCAATACCGGTATATTCATGAATGGCTTCAAACATGGTCAAACGTTTCCACGGACGCTGGAAGTTGATTTCGTGTTCACCCACTTTTACAATCGTTGAACCGGTCAGGTCGAGTGCAATTTTTTCCACCATTTCTTCCACCAGTTCCGCCATCCAGTTGTAGTCTTTATAGGCTACGTAGAGCTCCATCTGGGTGAATTCGGGATTGTGAAAACGGTCCATTCCTTCATTACGGAAGTCTTTTGCAAATTCAAAGACACCGTCAAATCCGCCTACGATGAGGCGTTTCAGATACAATTCATCTGCAATGCGCAAATACAATGTAGTCTGATGTGTATTGTGAAAAGTCTTGAAAGGCCGCGCTGCAGCACCTCCGTAGATAGGTTGCAGAATCGGTGTTTCAACTTCGAGATAACCTTTTGATGTGAGATATTCGCGCATGGAATTGGTGAGCATCGAACGCTTTACAAAAGTTTCGCGCACCTGCGGATTCACGATCAGATCGAGTGAGCGGTTACGGTAACGCTGTTCGGGATCGGTAAAAGCATCGTATATTTTATCGTCTTTTTCCTTCACAATCGGCAATGGTTTCACCGATTTGCTCAGCAATGTAAATGATTGTGCGTGCACCGAAATTTCGCCTGTTTGGGTAATAAAGCCAAAGCCTTTCACACCAATGATATCGCCGATATCAAGCAGTTTTTTAAAGACCGTGTTGTATAAAGTTTTGTCCTCGCCCGGGCAAAGATCGTCGCGTTTAAAATAAATCTGAATACGTCCCTGGGTATCCTGAATTTCGGCAAATGAGGCAGCACCCATAATACGGCGTGTCATGATACGGCCTGCAATTGAAATTTCCTTAAACTTTTCGGGGTTGGCATTGAATTCATTCAGGATTTCACCGGAATAGGCAGTTACCGGATATAAGGCAGCCGGGTAAGGCTCGATGCCAAGTTCGTGCAATTGAGTAAGCGCTTCGCGCCGCAGGATTTCCTGTTCGGATAATTCGGGCATAGGTCTTGAAATTTTTTGCAAAGATATAAGGAATAGCCGTATAGACAAAATTGTCTGCGGTATTAATCCTTTTGAAAAACGACTGCGCTGCTTTCGCGATGAAACAGAACCGTAATGGTACTGCCAACCGGATACTTATCGAAAAGCGCACTGTTGGACGATTTGAAGCGGGTCAGTACCTGGTTGTTTTCGTTGTCGACCTGTAAAACAAGGACATAATAACGGGTGCTTGAAAAAATATTGAATGCTCTTTCGTGCTGAACAACAGTCGCGTTTGTACTGATCCCGCTTTCCTGAGCAGCCCGGTTGCGCCTGCGAATGCTTGTTGCCTTGCGGATGAGCAGCAATCCAACCCCGGCAAACACCACAACGCTAATTACAATAAACGGGATAATGCTGATCTCATAAGCAACAAACAATGGCGTAATACCGGCAAACACTGCAAACACCAATGCGAGAAATCCAAAAAACCGAAATGCGCCCGATGATTCTTTCATTCTTGTTGTTTTCGCAAAAGTATAAAAAACAAATCTTTGTACCTTCGCAAAAAAAACAATATGCCGGAACTGAAGAAGAAATACCTGCTGCTCCTGAGTCTCGCAACGGCCCTGTTGCTCAGTGCTGCCTGGCCATTGCGCGGAATCCCGTTCATTTCATTCATTGCCCTGATTCCGCTGCTGTTTGTATGGGATCAGATTGCGCAGAATCCGCAGCGATTCCGCCGCTTAGCCACTTTCCGCTACAGCTATGTGGCCTTTGTTGTCTGGAATGCGCTTACAACCTACTGGATCTGGAATTCAACCGCATTGGGCGCCCTGTTTGCCATTCTTGTCAACAGTTTGCTGATGGCTCTGGTAGTGCAGTTTGGATCTTTTATCCGTCAGAATCTGAATAAAAAAATCATCGGTCTTGCCGTGTATCCGGTACTGTGGATCACCTTCGAATTCCTGCACCTCGACTGGGATTTATCGTGGACATGGCTGACACTCGGCAACGTTTTCGCTTCGAAAATTTCGTGGATTCAATGGTACGAATTCACCGGCGTAAACGGCGGCTCACTCTGGATCTGGCTCATCAATATCATGCTGTTCGTTATCCTGAAATCTTTCATACAAAAAGATTTTATGTGCAAAAAAGCACGCGTGGCGCTGATATCAGGAACCGCACTGCTGCTGATTGTTCCATCGGTATGGTCTCAGATCAGATACAACAATTACGAAGAAAAAATAAATCCGGTCAGCATTGTCCTCATACAGCCCAATCTGGATCCTTATTCCGAACAATATCCGCAATATCATGTGCTCGATGTTCCGCAGGTAGTAGATCGCCTTTTGGTTCCCACTGCGGCCAAAGCCGATACTGCCGTTGATTTCTATGTGACGCCTGAAAGTGTGTTGCAGGAAGATATGTTCGAAGATCAGTTTGCCTTTTCGTACAGTCTGAATAAAATCAGAGCGTTTCTGAAACAGTATGCACCGGATTCAAAATTTATAGTTGGTGGCGGAACATTTCGTCTGTTCGCACCTGGTGAACCATTGGGCCCGTCGGCGCGCAGACTCAACAGCAAACAATATTACGAAGCTTTCAATACGGCCATGTTTATGGATACAACCGGCGTTCGCGAAACTTATCACAAAAGCAAGCTGGTGGCCGGTGTCGAACAAATGCCGTTTTCCGATCTGATTAAACCGATTGAAAAATTAGCCATCGATCTGGGCGGAACCGTTGGAACACTCGGCAAAAGCAAAGACCGCACAGTGTATACCGAAGGAAAAGTTCCGGTCAGTACTGTCATTTGCTACGAAAGTGTGTATGGCGGATTTGTGGCCGACTTCATCAACAACGGAGCTCAACTTTTGTTCATCATGACCAACGATGGCTGGTGGGGCGAAACTGCAGGACACAGGCAGCACTTTAAATATGCTTCGCTGCGGGCTGTCGAAACACGCCGGTCTATTGCACGCGCCGCCAATACCGGTATTTCATGTTTCATCAATCAGCGCGGCGATGTTATTCAGCAAACAGATTACTGGACACGCGATGTGATAAGAAATACGCTGAATGCGAATGATGAAATCACTTTTTATGTGAAGCACGGTGATTACATAGGCCGCGCATTTACTGTGGTTTCGGGATTGTTGTTGCTTCTGGCTTTTGTATTTTATTTCATCCGCAGAATCAATAAGCGTCGCGAAAAAAAACCGGCATGAAATATCTGAAACTGGTCAAGTTTTCCCACACCATTTTCAGTCTGCCCTTTGCGCTGACCGGATTTTTATTTGCTGTCGATTCGGGCTATACCATGCCACAACCACTGATTATTGTTTGGATTGTGCTGGCGTTGGTTGCAGCGCGCACCGCTGCCATGGCCTTTAACCGATGGACCGATTACCGCATGGATGCCCGAAATCCACGTACAAAAAACCGCGAAATTCCGGCTGGTGTTATAAAACCCGCACAGGCACTCATGCTTACAATTTTTTCGACTGTTGCTTTTATTATTCTGGCAGGACTTATCAATGAAATATGCTTGTATCTGAGCCCGGTTGCGTTGCTGGTGATACTTGGCTACAGCTACACAAAAAGATTCACAGCGCTGGCACATATTGTTCTCGGTATTGGCCTGGGAATAGCACCGGCAGCCACTTTCATTGCAGCCACCGGCACGTTCGACCCGGGACTTTTATTCCTGTGTTTTGGCGTGATGCTCTGGACCGCAGGCTTCGACATCATTTACGCATTGCAGGATATGGAATTCGACCGCAACGAAAAACTGCATTCCATTCCGGCCGCGATCGGTTATAAAAATTCGTTGCTGTTATCGGCCGCATTCCACGCCATTTCCATAACATTGATTTTTTTATTCTGGTTGTATATGTACGGAAATAATATTTCGCTCACAGGTGTTGTTTTATTTTCACTGATGCTCGTGTATCAGCACATCGACGTGCACCGGCATGGTTTGAAAAAAATCAACCTCGCTTTCGGAACCATGAACGGAGTCGCATCGCTTGTTTACGGAGCGGGATATCTGATTGCGTTTCTGGTGAATTAGCATACGGAATTTTTAAACTGCGGTAAACAATGGGCAGAAATTTCCGGTCTTCTGACAAAACCATCAAGACATCACAGGCTTCGATAACGGTGGAACCTTTGGGCGTTACAAAGCGGTCTCCGCGGCGGATCATGGCAATAATGGAAGTTGTTGGGAAACGAATATCGACAATGCGTTTTCCGACAGCATAACTACCTTCGGGAATTATTATTTCTTCCAACGCAGATTTATCTTCATCATCGAGTAAACGATCAATGGCTGTTTGCTGACGCATTGAACGCGGCACAGTGACTTTCAGCCAGCGTGCCACCAAAGGCAGTGTTGTTCCCTGAATCAATACAGATGTGATGGAAATAAAAAATACGACATTAAAAATTACGCCCGATTTATCGACTCCGGCAAGCAGCGGATATGTAGCAAATACGATAGGTACAGCGCCACGTAAACCCACCCATGAAATGAAAAACTTTTCGCGTGCCGGAAAACGGAAAGGCAACAGGCTCACGAAAACCGCAATGGGTCTTGCAATCAGAATGAGAAATCCCGCTATGAGTAATCCGATACCAATAAATGGAACGATATGAGAAGGATAAACCAGTAAGCCAAGCGTGAGAAATAAAATAATCTGCATAAGCCAGGCGGTGGCATCGAACATTTTTAAGATGGTTCGCTTATGCATAAGTTTCTGATTTCCGAGATACACAGCGCAAATGTACACTGCCAGAAACCCGTTGCCTTCGATGAGATCGGTTGCATAAAAAGAAATATATACCAGCGACAACAATAAAATCGGGTATAATCCTTCGTAAGATAAGCGGATGTGATTAATAATTTGTTTTCCGATATATCCGAATCCAAATCCGGCAACTGCGCCTACAGCCATGTGGGCAATAAAATCCTGAACGACAACGCCGAAATTTCCTGAGCTGTCCAGTGTTAGTTCAAGTAAAGCGATTACAAGAACAAACGCCATCGGATCGTTGCTGCCGCTTTCCAACTCCAGTGTCGGGCGCAGCCCAGATTTAAGTGCAATATTTTTTTCGCGCAGTATCGAAAAAACGGCGGCGGCATCGGTCGATGAAACAATGGCACCCAGCAACAACGCTTCATAAATAGTAAAGTCCGTAATCTGCCACACGAAAAGTCCAAGAATAGCCGTTGTCAGCATTACTCCTACCGTCGACAACAGTATACCACGGCCAAGAACCGGTTTTACGCGCCCCCAGTCTGTGTCGAGACCCGAAGAAAACAAAATCACACAGAGACTGATCACTCCGATAAACTGGGCAATCTGCGGATCATTGAATTGAATTCCACCAATTCCTTCACTGCCGGCCAACATACCAACGCCCAGAAAAAACACCAGCATGGGTAACCCCGATCGGGAAGAATTGCGACTGACAATGATACTTACAAAAAGCAGTATCGCTCCAATCAACATGAAATTTTCTATGGTCAGAATCATGTGTATGCGTGCTGTGCTGACAAATATAAGCAAATATTTCCTCCTGAAAAAATGAATAATATTCTGCACAATATAAAACACCGTTCAATTCATTACATTTCATTTCGGCGGTAAAATACTGCCGTTCGAAATGTAAATTCTTTGAAATGCAGATTTTATCACAAAAACAAGCAGAAATTAATTTTGCCAACGCTCGTAATCCATGACAGAATAATGCTTTCGAACAACATATACTCTGTTTTTGTTTCTATAAAACGATTTCATGCAACAACACATTATACAACCATTATTTAATGAGGTTTTTGAAAGAATCGGGGCGATTGTTACCTTTTAGGTACCTTAGCTGTCTTTATACCTGAAAAACCGAATAGCGCCGGGGTACGATAACATGAAAAAACTGCTTCTTTTTTGTATTCTTTTTTCCGTTTGCGGATATCTGTCTGCTCAACAGGAAAACTACGGCACCCGCCTGGGCATGGGTGTTGAAAAGAAACTCAACAACTGGACTTTTGCTGCCGAAGGTGAATTGCGCACCATTTATTATGTCCGGCTTATCAGCCGCGGAAGCCTGCAGCTAAGCGCCGATTATAAAATTGCAAAACCGCTGACCGTGGGCGCAGGCTATGAGTTTATGAATTATCTCGACGTCAAATACAAAGACTATCAGTTACGACATCGTGCGTATGCACAGGTCACCGGCAAAGCGGAATGGAAGCGATTTACCTTTTCGCTCAGAGAGAAAATTCAACTCACTACAAAAGATGAAACTGACCGCATCAAACCCAACGGAAAAATTGACACCTATGCCATTAATCCTGCGTGGCTGAGTCGTACACGGGTAAAAATCTCGTACAACATCAATAAGTCACAGATTGCACCGTATCTGTCTTTCGAAGCCAATTATCAGCTTAATAATCCCGACGGGAACATGATGGATAATTACAAACTCACGCTGGGAGCCACGTACAAGCTCAACAAAAAACACAGCTTCGATTTCTATCTGCTCGGAAATAAGGATATAAGCCTGATTGCCGACGAAGAACAATCGAAGTTTGCCCTGGGAATTTCATACACTTTCAAGCTGATTGAAAAAAATAAAACGAAATAAAACCATGAACAGAAAATTATTATTCGGAGCGACGACCCTGCTGTTAATGGCATTTGCAGCCTGCAATCCCGATGAAGTCATTGATGATCCGGTCGATCCGAACAATCCAAACGGAACCGATACTGCCGAATTTGCCACATCCACTTCGGAAGAAGATGCTGATTATACCTGGAACACAGCGCACGAAAACACCATTTATCTGAACGGAAGTTCCATCAGTTCAACATCGACGACCGTGACCATTGCAGGCTCTACTGCCACCATAACCGGCTGCGGAAACTACAGAATTACCGGTACACTCGACAATGGTCAGATCCGTGTAAACAACACCGATGGTGGTATTGTACGTCTGATTATGGACAATGTAACTGCATCGAATTCCACCACCGCTCCGCTGTTTATTGCACAGGGAAAAAAGACTGTCATTATTTTACCGGCCGGAACTTCCAGTACTTTTTCGGATGCAGCATCGCACGACACATTGATTGATGGCTCCAATTCGGCGATATACAGCAGCGACTATCTGTCGTTTTACGGCGAAGGAAATCTGACTGTGCATGGAAATTATGCCGATGGCATCAACGGAAAAGATGAACTGATTGTCAAAAGTGGCAATATCACTGTCACTGCCGTTGATGATGGTATCCGCGGAAAAGATTTTGTGCTGGTTCATGGTGGCGTTGTGCAAGTAACCACAACAAACGGAGACGGCATTATATCAAATGATGTTACAGTTGGTGCCTTGGGATTTATCAGCGTTGAAGGCGGTTCTGTTACCGTAAATTCAAAAGGCGATGCCCTGAGTGCAACAGGCAACATTAATATTTACAACGGAACATTCAACCTTACATCGGGTGGAGGCAGCACGGTGACCCCTTCTGCAACGGTTTCCGGAAAAGCCATCAAAGGCGATGATTATGTCAATATTGCCGGAGGCACCATTGTTATCAGCGCTTCGGACGATGCCATCAATTCAAACAACATCATCAACATCAGTGGTGGCAGTATAACAGCAACCACCAAATCGGACGGCGTGAGCGCCACCAACAATGTGATCACCAGCGGTGGCACCATCAACATTACTTCGGGTGGTGGAAGCTCGGTTACAGCCAGCACCACCGTTTCTTCGAAAGGAATAAAATCACCGACCGCGGTACATTTGTACGACGGCAATATCACACTCAATTGTGCCGACGACTGTATTCATTCCGACAACGCCGTGTACATTGCAGGCGGCACCATTACAGCACAATCGAACGATGACGGCATTCATGCCGAAGACAGTATTGTATTTGATGGCGGCACAACCACCATTTCCAAATCATACGAAGGCGTCGAAGCAAAATATGTTGTTATGAATAACGGATCAGCCTATGTGACAGCCACCAACGATGGATTTAATGTTACAGCAGGTACCGTAAGCGGCGGCACCGAATCGAACGACGGAAGCATGCTCAGAATCAACGGTGGTTATATCAACACCAATGTCACCAACGGTGATGGCATTGATGGCAACGGAAATATTACCATGACCAATGGTGTTGTAGTCGCACACGGACCCAACGGCGCACCTGAAGTTCCGCTCGATTACAACGGCACCTTCAATATTTCAGGTGGTCTGGTAGTAGCATCAGCACCAAGTACCCAGATGCTCGAAGGCCTGAGTACATCATCAACACAGAAGTCGGTGAAAATTACTTTCAGTTCCTCGAATGCAGCCAACACCTTGTTCCATATTCAGGATGCATCAGGAAACAGCCTGGTGACCTTTAAACCCAGCCGGGCATATCTGGCCATGATTTTTTCATCGCCGCAATTGGTTTCCGGAACCACCTACTCTATTTACACGGGCGGCAGCTGCACCGGCACCAACGACAACGGCTACTACACCGGCGGAACCTATTCGGGCGGCACCCTGCGCAAAACATTTACCTGCACCAGCACTGTGACGAGTGTAACGGTGAACTGATGCTGCTCAACGTCCCGCTCCGCCGCGGCGGACGTCGGGATAAACTCCACGCACAACGCCAGCAGCTTAATGCTTAATGCTTAATGCTTAAAAAATTCGTAGATTCTCAGATCATTAAGCTTTAAATTTTTAAGCTTTAATCAACGAAATTTAGCAACGCACATCCCGACCGGTCGTTGAGCGTGTCGAAACGCGGTCGGGACTTTCAGTACTGACGCATGCGGTCAGCATTTTCAGACACACAACGCCAGCAGCTTAATGCTTAACGCTTAATGCTTCAAAAATTCGTAGATTCTCAAATCATTAAGCTTTAAATTTTTAAGCTTTAAGCAACAAAATTCAGCAACGCGCATCCCGACCGGTCGTTGAGCCTGTCGAAACGCGGTCTGGACTTGCAGTACTGACGCTTGAGGTCAGCACTTTCAGACGCACAACGCCAGCAGCTTAATGCTTAACGCTTAAGGCTTAAAAAATTCGTAGATTCTCAGATCATTAAGCTTTAAATTTTTAAGCTTTAAGCAACAAAATTCAGCAACGCGCATCCCGACGCTGTAGGTCTGGACTTCTATACGCACAGAGCATTATGTATGCGGCTTGCGGCGCAAGGCTCAAAGCAAAGGGGCACCCAACATTTTGTGATCGGTGTAGTCTGAAAACATGTATTAGTTGGGGGCTGTCTCAAAACAAGCTAAGCTCACGACATTCCATAGTTCCACCAGCAATCTTTTTGTATTAGCTTCTTGAGTGGATCATGGAATAGTCGTATGAGGCAGCTTTGAGCACGGCACAAAAACAACGCTTCCGACAACACCGACTCTTCCATGTCCTTCAATTCATTCCGGACTATGGAAGGTCGGATCGCTGGAGGAGGTTGTTGTTTTTGCTGCCAAAATCTTTTTTGAGACAGCCTCTTCAGAAATACATTAAAAGACTACGCCAGACACAGGACTATTGAGGCGCAGACACAGAATCCCGCCAGCGGGTACACAATAACAAATAATTTATTTGGCAGAAAAAAAACCTGACTAAATTTGCATCAACCAATACTGTTTTTTATGCTGCGAAAAATACTCTTACTGATTTGTATAGTTGTTACTGTTCATGTATCTAATGCCCAATGTCCGGGCTGTGTTACCGATACCACCTGCACACACAATCCTGCCAAACCAACCATTTGTCCGAATGTGTTACCGGATGGATTTGCCATGCAAGCATATGAGGCCGATCTGTCGTTTTATCTGCCTGCACAGTTTCAGGACTCAGCCACCGGTTTCAATGTAACTCTGAACGAGCTCCATGTAACAGGTGTTGCGGGTATGCCTTATGGATTGCAGTTTCAATCGAGCTCGGCCACCAACATTTTTTATCCTTCATCCAATCCACCGGCCTCGGAGCGTGGCTGCGCGCGCTTTTGCGGCACACCGCTGATTCCCGGAAACTATATCATCACCGTGTATGTGACTGCTTATGTGACGGTTCTCGGCATGAGTCAAACATCGGATGATGCTTTTGATATTCCGGTGACCATTCTGCCAAATCCATCCAGTAATGCAGGATTTTCTATCAGCAATCCGATGGGCTGTACACCGCTCAGCACGCAGTTTACAGCACAACACTCCAGCAACGGAAACCCCAACTATTCATATGCCTGGGATTTCGGAAACGGCAACCAGAGCTCGCTTGAGACCCCTCCTGCACAAACCTACACCACGCCCGGAAATTATATTGTCACACTGCAAACCACCATCGATACTTTTGCATACAGTCTTTCGTCGGTGCATATTGTCAATTCCGACTGCGACGACCCCTTCGATGATCCCGACTACTACTTAAAAATCCGGCGCAACAGCACCGAAATATTCAACAACAGCGGATCGTATATTTCAAACAACACCAGTCCGACTTTTAATTTTACGCCCATCATTCTTGAAGATTCAACGTACTACATCAATGTTTGGGAAAACGATGACTTTATGGGCGGCGGGCAAACAGGCGACGATGAATGCGGCACCGTTTCATTCAATGGTCACGCAGCCGGCCCGCACACACTTACCAGCGGATCGCTCGCCATTACTTTTACCATCGATCATGCAGTGCTTCAGTTCGATGATGCCGATACCATTGTGGTGTATCCGTTGCCTCAAATACTTTCGTATAGCGCTTTTCCGAATGACACTGCATGTGTATCCGATTCCATCAGGCTGTCTGTAAGCGGCGGCGACACATGGCAATGGTATCAGAACGGAGCAGCCATCATCAATGCCGATGAACCGGATTATTTTCCAACAACATCCGGCGACTATCATGTAGTGGTGTCAAACAGCTTCGGATGCCAGATTCAATCGAATGCCCTTTCTGTAAAAATCAATCCCAACCCACCCTATCCGTCTTTTTATCCCTCCGGAAATCAGCTTGTAACCGCACTTACGGGGTTTTCTTATCAATGGTATTTCGAAGGAGCTCCGCTGGCAGGCGCAACCGCAGCAAGCATCGAAGTAGATCAGACCGGTTACTATTCGCTCGAACTCACTACTGTAAACGGCTGTTCAAGCATGTCTTCGCAGTTTTATGCCATGGCGCAATCGATTTCGGAAATCGATTTTTCGCCTTTGAAAGTTTTCCCGAATCCGGTACAGGACCGCCTTCAGGTTCAGCCTGCACCGCGCGATGCAGCATGGATGATTTTCGATGTCACCGGACGAATGATCGTCTCCGGCAAACTGGAAAGCGATGTTATCAATGCATCTGATCTGCGAAGTGGCGTGTATCTGATTCGGATCGTTACACGCGATGCAGAGTATTCAAGCCGGTTTGTGAAAGAATAGAAAACGCGCAACGCACAATGCTCAAAGCACAACGCTTCAGGAGTCATCAAGTTCCTAAAGTTTATAAAGTTCATAAAGGTGCCGTTGAGGACCTGGAGCTAAATGTACGCTTGTAGCGTGATTAACTCCACGCACAACGCCAGCAGCTTAATGCTTAACGCTTAATGTTTAAAAAATTCGTAGATTCTCAGATCATTAAGCTTTAAATTTTTAAGCTTTAAGCAACAAAATTCAGCAACGCGCATCCCGACCGGTCGTTGAGCGTGTCGAAACGCGGTCGGGACTTTCAGTACTGACGCTTGCGGTCAGCACTTTCAGACGCAAAAGGGCACACAACATTTTTTAACCGCGTTAAAATATTTAGTCTTCTTTGATATTCAAAAAGCTAAACTTATTTTGCGCGCTTTCACGCGTTTTTTATCATTTTTCGGCACCGTAAATTCAATCCGCTTCATGTTGTGAGTGACACTAACATCAATAACAATTACAATGTTTTTCTTTTCAAACACTATGCTGATTAACCTGTTGAACTCCGTAACTGAACAAAAAAACAGATCCTCCCTACTCACAACCGAAAAATCATTCCGATCGCATTTGAATGCAGGAACCGGTTTGCAGCTGTCAGCAACCAGTAACAAGTATTTACTGTTGCAATCAAATGGGCCTGTAGTGTCATTTTGTTGAGTCAATAATCCGGTTCTTCCAATGCGCTGAAAAACCTGGCACCAGTCAGTAGAATCGGCAGGATGACTATATGCGACCTGCGCTGCAATACTGAAAACAAAAAATAATAAGAGTGGTTTCATAAGGTGTGTAAAATAAATGGAATAATTGTCATGGGGTAAAGTTATGGAAATCTCGGTTGGAATTGATGCAATTTAAGGATTGGATTAGAAATTAAAAAACCAATGTCCCTGATAATAAAATATTGAGTGCAAAATACACGATTTCAACAAGAATGATAAAGGAAAAAATTCTCGCTCTAAATTTTAAAGAAGAACCGCAAAAAGATGGAATCAACAAAACTATAAAAAACAACCATTTTGCGTTTTCAGAAAAGTAATACCCCAGCTTATACAACACAAAATAAAGCAGACAGGCTATTACAGACAGTAAAATTGGCAACAAAATAGGTGTCAGTGTTTTCAGTTTCATTTTCTTGATTCAATTCGATAAAAAAATTCAGGTACTACCACTTTAGCATATTGTGAGCCTTAAATTGGACTACTGATTTCAACTCGTTTGCTATTCACAGGGTAAAATTATTGAAAAAATCAAAATGGGAAACACTACATTCGTTTAATAAATTCAGGATTTAAAAAAAATCAACGTAACAGAAACTGCCTCACCAAATCTTCTTTCGTGCAGGTATTCAAATCAATGCCAATATCAAATCCATCGTCTCTGTGTTTTTTCATAAACCTGTTGTAATCATCAATTGCTTTCAATGAATCAATAAAAAACAAAGAACAAAATGAAAGAATTTCTTTGTCCATTTCAGGATATTGTGCATTTGACTCAGGTACCGGAACACTGTTATATACGCGGAGTGCATTTTCGAAATATCTCTGATAATCGGGTTCATTGAGGTGATAACTCAATAAGCCCAGTTGAAACGAAGAAGTATTTGATACCGAGTCAATATTGTAATACTGGTATTTATAAACTTCAAGCGCTTCGTTGTGTTTGCCCAGGCTTAGATATAATGTTGCTTTGAAATCCAGATATTGCTGTTTGTCCGGCATATATTTCAATGCTGAGTCCATGAACGAAACGGCCTGCATAAGTGTCACGGAGTCTTTATGCGAAAACGGTGAAATTATTTCCATGTACTGTTGAACCGCCTTTTCATGAAACTGTGCAGCTTTTAATGAATCCTCATTTGCCTGAGAAGATTTTTCGCTGTTGTGTCCGGAACAGGCGTTGAATAAAACAATTGTCAGCAAAAGAAGCTTCAGGAGGTTGTTTTGGTTTTTCATCTGGAAAATAATAAATTTTGAAGTCAGTTAAATTTCATGCTGTAAAGTTATGAAAAACTTCCATCATAATTTTTGCATCATTTCTTGGGCATTTGTTGTTTTATGGCAGTGCAAAAATTAAAAACGAAATAAATATGGGCCCTAACAAAAAAAATAAAGCTATTGCATCATGTTTTTTCAGCGTTTTTTCATCAAATGTTTTTGCCTGTCTTGCTAATTCAATGTAGCGCTTTTTTCGCAAGAACAATAAAAAATTAAAACAACACAACAAGAGCAAAAATACAAGCCATCCATATAAACTAATTTTTGGGCGATACTGCAGGCCGAAATTTTTAATAATTAGTACCGATGATGCTGTAATTAATATTAAAAACGGCACCACCATCAAAAAACAAACTAACACTGCTCGGTCTTCTTGTACATTTGGCTCTTTCTTACTCGCCACCCTGACCAGATAGGAATATGCCCGTTCAAACATGATGAAATACCAATTTATAAATTCTATTTGAGTTATATATTTAAATTAATTGTTCAACTTTAATAAAAAAACAATGTCATCATGAGTTTTTAAAAATCACATATTTCACTTCAACTCCGGCAGCTTTGTAGCCTTCCAGAATTTGTTCGGCCAATGCGTAGTTCATGCTCCGCGCACGCATTGGAAATGATATGTTATCGCCTGAAACGGTTTGTATGTGCAATTTGCTGATTGCCTTGCGGGAAGTGTTTCCGTACGGGCCACGCGCCCATACAGGAGTCAACCCCTCGTGATTATATGTTCCATTAATAGTAATTTTCAAATATTTAATATCCTTTAAACCATAGGCCACATATGACTCATCTGCTTGATTGTTGATTACTATTTTCTCTGCATAAAAAAAAGCATATCCAGTCACAACATAGCGGCTAAACAAAAAGAAATACAACAAGAAAATAGCAATTGTTGCAAGTGATACTGAAGCTGTTTGATTCTCAGACATTATTTCCAAAGAAAACAAAAGTGCAGGAATTGTTGCTGCAAAAAGAAATAAGAACAACACAACAACTCTATTTCTTGAAAGTTTTAGATTTTCGAATTTTAATATAGGCTCATTCATTTGACAAAATCTGAATTATAGTTGAAACTGCTATGAATTTCCGACGTCCTGTTTGTAATAAAAGACCAATGCAATTTCATGCTGTAAAGTTATCAAAATATTCCAATTTATCCATACTGAAAGCTGCCCCCTGAACCCGTAAAAATCACAGCAGGATAAATTATCCCACTTTTCACTACATTTGCACATAATAAAGACTCATATGATCATCATCGGAATAACCGGAACACTCGGCGCAGGCAAAGGAACCATTGTGGATTATCTGGTGCGCAACCGCGATTTTACACACTTTTCGGTCAGGCAATTCCTACTGAAAGAAATACGCCGGCGCAAAATGCCCGAAAACCGCGACAGTATGGTGACTGTAGCCAACGAGCTGCGCGCAAAACATGGCGCATCGTACATTGTGGAACAGCTGCACGATCAGGCCGTGAAAAACGGAAAGAATGCCATCATCGAGAGCATCCGCACCACAGGCGAGATTGAGGCCCTGCGCGCCAAAGGCGGATTTTTTCTGCTGGCCATCGATGCCGATGCGCGCATCCGCTTCCAGCGCATTCTTCAGCGTGGTTCCGAAACCGACAATATTGATTACGATACTTTTATTGCCAACGAAAACCGCGAAATGAGCGGCGCCGATCCGGCCACGCAAAACCTGATGAAATGTATTGAAACAGCCGATTTTGCGCTCGACAACAATGGTACTTTTCAGCAGCTCTTCGATCAGATCGAACGCATTATGGACGAGGTGAAAGCCAGAGAGAAAGCGGCTTCGGCAGGTATTCCCTATCGTCGTCCTTCGTGGGATGAATATTTTATGGAAGTCTCCAACACCGTTGCCAAGCGCGCCACCTGCGACCGCGGCCGATCGGGCTGTGTGATTGTGCGCGACAAACGCATTCTGGTTACCGGTTATGTGGGCTCACCCATCGGACTGGCGCACTGCGACGAAGTCGGGCACCTGTTTAAAAAAATGATACACGAGGATGGCCGCACCACCACACATTGTGTGCGCACCGTTCATGCTGAACAGAATGCTATAACCCAGGCTGCGCGCTACGGCATCTCGCTCGACAACGCAACCTTATATTGCAAAATGACACCCTGCCGCACCTGCGCCATGCTGATCATCAATTGCGGCATCAAGCGCGTGGTGTGCGAGTTCCGCTATCACGATGCCAAAGAAAGCGAGGCTATGTTTGCTGAAGCCGGCGTGCATATGGCGTATTTTAATGATGAAATTTTAAGCTACGAAAATCAATAACGATTTAAGATATCAGATCGGTGATTTTTGATTTTCGATTTTTGATTTTTTTGACGATCTTCCAATCTGAAGATTGTCATTCGATCTGGAATCGCCATTCAGATCTGAAATCAAAAATCTCAAATCCTTGTTCTTAAATCATTTCTTGCTAAATTTGCACACAATTTCACACGATTACAAAGATGGATTACAATCACCGCGACACCGAGGCCCGCTGGCAGAAATACTGGGCCGACCACAAGACTTACCGTACGGAAATCGTTCCGGACAAGCCCAAATATTATGTGCTCGACATGTTTCCTTACCCTTCGGGAGCCGGATTGCATGTCGGACATCCGCTCGGATACATCGCTTCGGATATTTTTGCACGCTATAAAAAACTGAAAGGTTTCAACGTGCTGCATCCGATGGGATACGATGCATTCGGACTTCCGGCCGAGCAGTATGCCATCGAAACCGGCCAGCATCCTGCGATTACGACCGATGTCAACATTAAACGCTATCGCAGCCAGCTCGATAAAATCGGTTTCTCGTTCGATTGGGACCGCGAAGTACGCACTTCGGATCCGGCCTATTACAAATGGACGCAATGGACATTCATTCAGTTGTTTCATTCGTGGTTTGACAAGTCGCAACAGAAGGCACGTCCAATCAAAGATCTGATCACGCTTTTCGAAGACAGCGGCAATGAAAATATTCCGGCTGCACATTCATGCGATGTGATTTTCACCAGCCCGGAATGGAATGTCATGAGCGAAGAAAAACAATCGGACATTCTGATGGATTATCGTCTGGCGTATCTGGCCGACACGATGGTGAACTGGTGTCCCGCGCTGGGAACGGTTCTCGCCAACGATGAAGTGAGCGAAGGTTTCAGTGTGCGCGGCGGACATCCGGTCGAACGCAAGGAAATGAAACAATGGTCGCTGCGCATCACAGCCTATGCCGACCGCATGCTGGAAGGACTTGAACGCATTGAGTGGCCCGAAAACATCAAAGAAATCCAACGCAACTGGATTGGCCGAAGCGAAGGCGCCATGCTTCGTTTCCTGCTGGCCGACCATCCTGACAAACATCTTGAAATCTTTACAACCCGCCCCGATACTGTGTTTGGAGTGACGTTTATGTCGGTAGCTCCCGAACACGAATATGTTGAATTGCTGACAAAACCCGAACAAAAAGCTGTTGTTGATGCGTATGTAAAACATGCGAAGAACCGCAGTGAGCGCGAGCGCATGGCCGATGCAAAAACGCCCAGCGGAGTATTTACCGGTTCATATGCCATTAATCCGTTTAACGGAAAAGCTGTCCCTGTGTGGGTTGCAGACTATGTGCTCAGCGGTTATGGAACCGGCGCCGTGATGGCTGTTCCGGCACACGACAGCCGCGATTACGCATTTGCAAAGCATTTCGGACTGCCCATCATCGAAGTCATTAAAGGCGGTAACATCGAAGAAGAAGCTTTCGAATCGAAAGAAGGTGTTTGTGTGAACAGCGGATTTATCGACAACATGATTGCCCGCGAAGCCATTAAAAAAGTAATTGTTCACGCCGAAGAAAATGGATTTGGCTACGGAAAAATCAACTATCGTCTGCGCGATGCCATCTTCAGCCGCCAGCGTTACTGGGGCGAACCGTTTCCGGTGTTTTATAAAAACGGAATTCCACATACCATTGATGAGTCTGAACTTCCGCTCCAGCTGCCGGAAGTAGACAAATATCTGCCGACCGAAACCGGCGAACCACCGCTGGCACGCGCGAAAAACTGGCATACTAAAGCGGGACACCCTTACGAAACGTCGACCATGCCTGGCTTTGCAGGATCGAGCGCGTATTATTTCCGTTACATGGATCCGCGCAACGACGAAAATTATTTTTCGAAAGATGCCGTCAATTACTGGAAAAGCGTAGACTTTTATGTCGGTGGTGCAGAACATGCCACCGGACACCTGATGTATGCACGCTTCTGGAATAAATTTCTGTTCGATCTCGGCCTGACACCCGAAGATGAGCCATTCCGCAAAATGATCAATCAGGGAATGATTCAGGGTCGAAGCAATTTTGTGTATCGCGTAAAAGCAGAGCGTATGGCCGAATTCGTGCTCTGGGAGATGATCCGCGACAAACAGCTGGGTGTTGAATTTAAAAAAGGATATACACAGGGCGAGTTTTCATTTGATTTTTACAGTCCGGAAAACCATATAATCATTGAGGTGAAGAGTTCACATGACATCATGGAACGTTTGCCTGTATGCGCCGAATTCGCCGAGAAAAACAATTGTCAGCTGCTCATGTTCAGCATTGTTGATGTGATTCTGCACACCGGCGATGTGTTGCATAAAATTAAAAAGGCATTGTCGGGAAAAGAAGTCGCACCCTTCGATATGATTGATGAATGGGAAGAAGCGCCCATCTTTGCTTCGAAAAATATTTTCGGCCGCGAACAGTTTTCTTTCCCGGTGCATGTGGATGTAAATATTGTCAACAACGATATCCTCGATACCGACGCATTCCGCGCATGGAGACCCGAATACACCAACGCACGTTTTATTCTCGAAGAAGATAAATATGTGTGCGGCTACGAAGTTGAAAAAATGTCGAAGTCGAAATACAATGTGCAGAATCCGGACGACCTCGTAGAGAAATACGGCGCCGATACACTGCGCATGTACGAAATGTTTCTCGGACCTGTTGAACAATCGAAGCCCTGGGATACCAACGGAATTGAAGGCGTATCGCGCTTTATACGCAAACTGTGGAAACTGTTTGTGGGCGAAGAAGACAACTTGCTTGTCACCGACGACGCTCCCACAGCGGCTGAGCTGAAAACACTGCACAAAACTTTGAAGAAAACCGAAGAAGACATTGAGCGTTTTTCGCTGAATACTTGCGTCAGTACATTCATGATTTGTGTGAACGAGCTTGGTGATCTGAAATGCCGTAAGCGCGCCATTCTCGAGCCATTGCTGATTGCGCTGTGTCCTTTCGCGCCCCATATTTCCGAAGAATTATGGAACCGTCTTGGTAACACCGAAAGCATATCCGGAGCCACTTTCCCGACATGGGACGAAAAATATCTGATCGAAGACACCGTAAAATATCCGGTTTCTTTCAACGGCAAAATGCGCTTCATTCTTGAAGTAGCCGCAGGAACCTCAAAGGAAGAAGTTGAGAAACTCGCACTCAGCGCGCCCGACAGTCAGAAATGGCTCGAAGGCAAAGCGCCGAAAAAAATCATTGTGGTGCCCGGAAAGATTGTGAACGTTGTGATATAATAAGTTGAGCGAAGTTTTGAACTTCGCTCAACTTTTAAAACAACGTTTTCAATTTATCATGCCCGCAAGGCGCATACCTCAAGCCAGGTGCGTTACGCATTTCACTTCGCCTATATAACTTGATAAACTTCCTACTCGTGCAACGCTGCGCTCTACTGTTGGGTGTAGTCCGAAAAAGTAATTCTTGCGGGTTGAGTCTGGAGACTCGACCCCACAACTCCGATTAAAAAGACTATACCCAACAGCTAGCTTGTGCCGCAAGCCGCATGCATTGTGCGTTGCGCTCTGCGCCGCAAGCGTCATGCCGCAAGCCGCATGCATATTTCTAATTCATAAACTGCGACAGAAAATACCAGTACACTTTGTTCATTTCCTTTTTGCTCACCTCGCGGAATGCTGGTTTGGAGCCATCGAAGCGGCTGATGATATCTTCGGTGTAGCTGATGATCAACTCAACGCCTTCCGGATTTACAAGCGGAGTCTCATCTTTCGGTGTATGATACACCGGTGGCAATCCCGAAGTGAAATAAATATACGGTGTTTTATGCTGATAAAAACAGGTGTGATCGGATGCATCAACAGCGCCGTTAAAAGTTTTCAGTTTGTATTTTCCATATTCTGTTTCAGTAATGACAGAATCCCAGACCGGTGTAGTTCCAAGTCCGAAAACATCGAGCTGGTCTTCTTTCCAGCCGAGGCGGCCAATCATATCGAAGTTGACATAAAACGCAATTTTATCGAACGGATAAATATTGCTGCTGCAAAAATAATTTGAGCCCAGCAATCCTTTTTCTTCTGATCCCCAACAGGCGAGAATGTAATTGTATTTTGTCAGGTTGCCCGAGCTCAGATAGCGCGCCATTTCCATCACGCCGGCCGTACCGCTTGCATTGTCATCGGCGCCGTTGTTTACGTACAAGGCGGTATCTTTATAATAAAAACCAATATGATCGTAATGTCCGCCAATCACAATGGTATACGGCGCATTGTTTTCGATGTAGCCCAGAATATTGTTCGAGACCGGACGAATGGTATCGCCTTTATCATTTATCCTGGCGCGCAGATCGAAAGATTGTCTGAAATTATCTGTGCCCGGAAGCGGGATTAACCCACACTTTTTGAATTCGTCTATAATGTAGTTCCCTGCTTCATATTCATACTCCGATCCACCTTCGCGCCCCATGAGTAAATCGCTCGCCAGAACCGAAATATCGGTCAGAATGCGGCCTGACCTTGCCTGGTCGTCGAACAAAAAATCAGTCTGCGCAAATGAACCAAACGTCAGCAGGGTGAACAGAAAAGAAATTGTTTTCATGTATTTTTTGAATTAGACGTATCAATACTACAGATGTTACAGCTCCGAAAACGGCGGTACAACATTGATTCCCGGTTTATATTCTTTCATGAGCAAAGACGCAAGAAACTGAAAATGCTCTTCGTTTGCCACAAAATCGAGATTGCTGGTATCGACCACCACAACACGCAATGAAGGCTGTTCGTGAAAATATTCAAAATAGCTTTTCTGAATATTATCGAGATATTCCAGCGAAATTTCCTGTTCGTAACCACGGCCACGTTTGATGATATTCTCTTTCAGTTTTTCGGGTGGCAGATGCAAATACAAAATAATGTCGGGGCGCGGCAGATTGCTGTCGATAATCTGAAACAGGTTTTTATACAAACGGTATTCGTCATCCTGCAAAGTCTTGCGCGAGAAAATCAGCGACTTCGGGAAAATATAATCCGAAATCAGAAAGTCAAAAAAGATATCCGTATTCAGCACATTGTCTTTAAACTGCCGGAAGCGGGCTGCCAGAAACGACAGTTCGAGCGGGAAAGCATAACGTTCGGGATTTTTATAAAATTTGGGCAGGAAATCATTTTCCTCGAATTGTTCGAGCAGTAATTTACCATTGAAATCGGCAGCCAGACGGGTCGACAACGAAGTCTTACCGGCACCGATGCATCCTTCAACAGTAATAAAACGATATGGAAATTTCATGGCAACGCGTTAGCGTTCCAAAGATAATTCAAGTTTTGATTGGTCAGAACATTCTGCCAATAATTCACGCACAGTTTTTTTGAACACCGGGTGAATAAAATCGGGACACAGCTCGGCAAGCGGCTTTAAGACAAACAAACGATCCTGCATACGCGGATGGGGAATGATCAACTCCTTTGAATTCATCACCAGATCATCGAAGAAAATAATGTCAATGTCCATCTGCCTGTCAGTATACTCAGAAAAAATGCTGGGTTTCAAACGACCAAGTTTAATTTCAATGGCCTCGAGGCGGAGAAGTAATTGCAGCGGACCACAATCAACTTTAATCTTCATGGCCAAATTTAAAAATCGATTTTGCGTTTTAAAGCCTATAGCGTCACTTTCATACGTATTACTCACCTCCAGCACCTCTCCGCAGTACAATTTAATCGAAGCAATGGCAGCATCCATATGCCTCTTTCGATTGTCCATATTGGACCCCATTGACAGATATGCAATGTGTTTATTCATCGGATGCAAATATATAAATATCACAATGTCTGATTCCAAAATAAAGGTTAATTTGTTAATTTTTCATATTTAAACCGGCATTGGGACACCTTAATAACGAAATGAATTCCCCGTTATTTTTCGCACGAAAAAAACACTCATAAGAAAAATGCAGATGGTTTTTCTGAACAACAGTAATATAAGCAGAAATATTTGTCAGCAGGTATTTGAAAAGATCCTGTCATTCAGAACCTGTCTGACTACCTGTTGCAGTTTTACCAATTTGAAATATATGATAGTCCAAAGGAATATCATGTATTTCACAAATTGGTAAATGCCGACAGAACTATGTGGACTGCAATATAATTCTCGTCGGTATTAAACCAGACAGGTTCAAAGAAATACAGGCGACTTTATTTAAGACCTGACCATTCACCCGAAAACTGATCAAGGAAATGCAGCATAAACTGGTGCCGGTCTTCTGCCATAGCGCGTCCCGAAGCTGTTTCCATTCTGTCTTTCAGCAAAAGAAGTTTTTCGTAAAAATGATTTATGGTATGTCCTTCGTTTTTCTGATAGGCATCGAAACTATTGTGTACAGCCGGTTTTGAATCGGGGTCGAACATTTTTCGTTTTTTCAGAGCGCCATATGCAAACGCACGTGCAACGCCAATGGCGCCCATAGCATCGAGGCGATCGGCATCTCGTACGCATTTCCCTTCCGTGGTCATGGGTGCATCCAGTACTGCATTGCCTTTAAACGAAACTTTTTCGACAATATCAATTACCTGATGACAATCATCGGCACTGACACCGCAATTCAGAAGCACAGCAGATATGGCATCGCGATGATTTTCTTTGCCATCGGCACTCAGCTTGTAATCGCCCAGATCGTGTACCAGCGCGGCCAGCGAAACAATAAACACATCCGCATTTTCGTCAGTTGCTATATGTACAGCTGTATTAAAAACACGCTGAACATGTTCAAAATCGTGTCCGCTGCCATCGGTTTCAAACCGGGTTCGCACCTGTGCAGACACAAGATCTATAATGTTTTTCTGTTCCGAATTAATCATTGCGCCACGTGTATTCATAGGTCTTCACCGATTTTTCAGGTTTCATGCGACCGCTGAAAACCCTGTATTCTGTAGTCGTTTCGCGCTTTTTACGACTATTTTTATTATATTTGAATGTGGTTGAACGCACTATGAAACCATCGGATTTATGCACCTCCTTTACGGGATGCGATCCACTGCGACCGTAATACCAGACAATGGTCAGGGTAGTGTCGCCACCCGCAATAACATCCTGTTGAAGCTTAATTCCAAACTGATCATAGGTATATCTGATATCGGAAACTGTATCATTGTCGTGTAAACCAACGATACGGACAACTTTACCAAGGTCATTGTATTTTTTCTGTTCCGACATGGTATACACATGGTTTGAATCGGTGATGATTTCTTTACGCTGAATCACTCTGCCCAGCAAATCATATTCATACAAAATATCCATTTGCTTTCGTTTTCCGATATAGCTCTTTTCGCCAATCAGCCAGCCTTTATCATTATACGTATAAAACGTTTCGCCACTTACGAGACCTTCTTTTGACTCACGTTTTTTTTCAAGCTTGCCGTTGTCATTATAAAAATAAGTATAGTCGGTTATTGTAGACGGATCGCCATTTACAGAGCTTCCGGAACGGATCAGTTTTTTATGATCATACACCATAAATTCCTTGAACCACAACTCCGGATCATCGGACAATTTTGTATGTCGTTGTAACAGATTTCCATCAATGCCATACGATCTTTTTTCGACCAGCTGTTTATTTTTGAAAACCTGCACAGACAGCACTGTATCCTGCGCAGAGAGGACAAAGAAAAACAAAAAACCAACGACTGAAAGAAACAATTGTTTTATCATGGTACGATCATTTTTTCTTTTTTGCGTTCCCACAATTCTCTCAACCGGTCAAAATCCTTCCGGTAAAACACGGCCATTCCCTGCGTGTACGGTGCATTGTTGGCAACCACATCCACAGTGTTCGAGCGGTTAAAGGCTTTGACACGGAATTTTCCGTCTTTCGAAATTTTATATTCAATACTTACATCGCCGGCGATACTCGAAGCTTGCTGACCGGTACTTCCGAGTTGGTTGCCACCGATTTCAAGATTTGTTTCAATCACAATCCGATCCTTGATCTGTGTACTGAAGGCAATTTCAACCTGCGAGCTGGTTACTTCGTCACCCTGATTGTAATTAAAGTCCACATCAAAATCGCGGCTGATCTGCGACAACATATTACTAAACTGCGACGACAACAATTCCATGGAAGAATTGCCTAAACCCTGACTCAGCGAGGAGTTGAAATTGTTGGTCTCGGTTGGAATAAATGATTTCAACACCAGCAGCGAAAACACCTGACGGTTCATTTCTTCTTCGTTGGGAATAACTGTATTCACCAGATTCTTCGTATTCTCGTCCGATTCAGGTAAATCGAGATCAAACTTAATATCCGGGGTCAGCAAATCACCCGTCAGATGCATCAGACAACTTACAGGGACTTTCTTTTTATATTGTTCCGATTCTGATTCATCAACATTCCTGTAAACAAGATCATACAACGCAGTATTCACTGAATAACGGGCAGTCAGATCCATTTTTCCACCATACGGGTCGCCGTTCCAGGTGAGCGTTCCGCCCGGATCGACAACAAACTGTTTATTGAAAAGATTTTCGAGTGTAAATAAATAATCACCTTCTTCAATTTCAAGATTTCCGAACATCTGCATCTCGCCTTGCCGATCGAGTGTCATGCGAATGTGGCCAGTACCGCGGCCTTTCATCACATCACCGATTTTCGGATCAAACACAATCTGCACCTCTGCATTCGGCGAAACATCAACATCGAACAATAAACTCACGCCCGAATCCTTCACTTTCACATCTTTCTGAACATGTCCGGAATCCGCTTTATTACTGGTAAATGTAATGAAGTCGTTTTCATACACTTCGGTAGATGAAGTAATAGGAATATACAGCACTGTACCAGGTTCAGTTTTTGCCACCACTTCAATTGCTATCTGATTCAGCGGCCCGTAAATTTTCACCACGCCCGTTGCAAAAGCAGTCCCGTAAAAATAATCATTGTCTTTGGCTGTCGTGTTCAAAAACTGCATCTTCTCAGGGTTCAGTGTAATATCGAGCTTGACATTTTTCAAATGATCATGCGTTGCAACAACATCGCCTTTGGCCTGCTTGCCTGTTAATGACTCGAAAATCGTGACATTACGCATAGCAAATTCGTTGTTGTTTATTTTAAGATCGCCAGTAAATGAATATGACATATTCAGGTAATCCACTTTGAAAATGGTACGTTTTAATGCCAGATCACCATTAATATCAGGCTTGTCAGGATTTCCTTTTACTGTAACAACACCATATGCAAAACCTTCGAGATAACTGCAAAACGATTTGAGATATGGTTGCAGTAACGAAAGTTGAAAGCGGTCAAGCGTCAGTGTCATATCGAGCATATTATCCTTATCCCGGGGATTGAAATAGCCTTTTACAGCAAGAGGATAGTTTTGCCCTATATTTCCTTTAAATAACACCATGGCCTCGCTGTACACCGCTTGCCGTGCGTCATCCCACGAGCTGTTGATTTTCATATCACCAACAAGATTATCGTTGAACATGAGTTTTGTGATATCGATATCGGCACGATAATCCGGAACATCATACAAATTACTGAGCAGTACGTATCCGTTCAGTTTACCATCCAGATTCACTTTGGCGCTGCGGGTAAGATCGTCGAAATCGTCCAGCAAAACATTTTCGAATGATACCTGAACAACATCGTACGGATCCTTCGAAATGCGGCCATCCATAACCAGTTTTTGCACACCGGTAAGCATGGTAAAATTTCGGATACGTATTCCGGTTGTATCGATATCAATACGGCCATCGCGCGCAATGTGTATCAGCGAATCATTAATCATCATGTCGCTGTCATCAAAACCAACTGTAAGCGGTTTTCCTTTGGCAAAAACAAGGTTGCCTGAAATATCGCCCGAATAAGCCTTTTTACTTTTCTGATTGGTCCAGTTCAACGAAAAGGAAGTGTTATCTTTCAGCGTTACCGTATTCGCCACCAGGTTGCCGATTTCGAGACTGTCGTTATAAGTCATGTTATCGCATTGCGCCGTGAGATAAATATTGTAGTTGAATGTTTCGGCCATCACCATCGGATTGACTACTTTAATCTTTCCCGATTTCAGATAATTGGATGCAATTTCTGCTCTGAAATAATTCTCGGCCAGATTGAAATTTCCGCGTGCAATGGAACTCTTACTCACTTCAAAACCGGGTGCAAAAATATTCAGTACCGGCTGAACATCTTTTAATGCAAAATCAAAACTGAAAGTCTGATCAGCTGCCTTTTTCGCAGTACTGTCGGCCGCATAAAACGACGGAATATAATTGGAAAGATACTGACGGAATGCCTGATCAATTTCGCTGAAAACAAAGTGCCCGTCAATGGTTCCGTTTACCAGATCGCTTTTGAGTTCAATACGTTTATTCAACGAATCTTTTTCTTCAAGCTTCAGAGAAAGTGAATTGAGTGCTATTTCCTTATCGCCTTCGTAATATGTAAAGTCTTTCAGATTCAGCTTCCCAAGCATATTGTCAATGTTACTGCCGCTAACATTCATATCAATGATGCCGCTTAATCCGGACAGGCTGTCGTTACGGCTGAAATTCAAAGCCGTGAGATTCAGATTCTCGACCCGTGCAATAAAATCATACACAGGCTTCGATTCCGAAAAATCAATCATGCCATCGAAATCAAGCGCTACATTTGGATCATTAGCAATCAGGCGGCCTTCGAAGGTTCCGGGTTCTGTTTTTCCGGTCACCTGAATTTCGGAATAGCGGTAATTATTATATTCCATTGAAACAATATCCGCTTTTCCTTCAATGAAATAATTCTTTTTTGAAGCACCTTTTCCCGAAAAATCAATCGTCGCCGTAAGCTCGCCAACCGGCACCGAATCGCCAATAAAAGGACGCAGATTAAAATTTGAAACATCGACTGAACCAACATATTGCGGATTTGGAAATGCACCATGTGAAGCAACGTCAGCCTTCACAAAACCGGTGTTGGTAGTTGCATTTACTTTGGCTTTGAAATCATCGAGCCTGCCGTCGAACGACGCTGTCAGACTGGCTTCGTTCATGTTGCCTGCCGATGCAGCCAGGCCAAGTGATTTGCCTCCCGGCAATGTAAATGCATCCAGGTCTGTCAGATACAAGTCAGAATGAACAATATTAAAATGAATTTCTGTATTATTGATGTCAGGAAGTCCTTTTAAACTAACGCTACACACAAGATCCGATGCGCTACCAATACCCAGATCAAGCTTTTCGGAATTCAGATTATCGATGGTTCCGCGCACACGTCCGTTAATGCGCACCGTACTGTTCATGCCGTCGAGCGAAGGAACAAAACGGGCAAGTTCATTAAAGCAAAGTTTTGTTCTGTCGAAATCGGCATCAAGTTCTACCTTGTGTAAAAAATCGCTGAAGCAGGCCAACGAGTCATATTTCATGGTCAGGTCGGCCCTGATCTGGCTTTTGCCGGTATGCAGCGTCAGATCGTCAGCCATCAGTTTATCTGGCGCAAAAGTAATGTTCGAATTCAGGTGAGAAACTTTAAAACCTGAACGATCGGCAAATGTCAGATGACGAATTCCGGCTTTGGCAATATCGTTGGCATAGGTAACACCTTCGGCTATCAGACTCAGTTCAGTTATTTCAATATTGGTGAAATTGATGAAATCGCTGTCGGATGTATCTTTGCGTTGGTCCTGAAACATAAATGCGCAGTTACGCAATTCCAGCATTCCGACAGCAAATGCCGGTGTTTTTGTTTCGGTTGTCGTTTGTTTTTTTTCGGTCCCGGAAAAATAATTAATCAGAAAAGAAAAATTAATATCTTTTTCGTTGGCATAATGAATCATTCTGATCCGGGCTTCATTCAGCAGGACTTTATTAAAGTCAAATTCCGAAAAATCGAGCGAAAGATTATCGGGAGCCACTACAATTTCCGTTGCGGCCAGCATGGGACTCTGATGCAAATCCTCTATATAAACGTCATACAACGTAATATCGATCGGAAAAATAAAATCTATTCTTCCAATACGAACAGTGGTATGGAGTTCTTCGGAAAAATAAGCAGAGGCTTTATCCGCAATAACCTGTTGAATATAGGGCGTCCGAATCAGTGCAAAGACCGAAACCGGCAGGCAAACAATCAGCAGCCAAAGCCACAGCAGAATTCGTCCGGTATTTTTACTAATTTTGCTCATTCAAATCGGATGGACACATATATTCTTGGCATAGAATCCTCTTGCGATGATACGTCGGCCGCAGTGTTGTGCAACAACATTCTGCTGAGTAACGAGATTGCATCGCAAAAAGTACACGAGCAGTTTGGCGGCGTAGTACCTGAGCTTGCATCGCGGGCGCACCAGCAAAATATCATTCCGGTCGTCGAAGCGGCTATCCGTACTGCAAATATAGACAAAAAACAACTTTCAGCCGTTGCTTTTACGCGGGGTCCCGGATTACCCGGATCGCTGATGGTGGGTGTCAGTTTTGCCAAATCTCTCGCATGGTCGCTTGGAATCCCACTTATTGACGTGGATCACATGCATGCCCACGTGATGGCCAACTTTCTGCTCACTCCCGGCGAAACCCGCTCAGTACCTCAGTTTCCATTTCTATGTCTAATTGTTTCCGGAGGTCATACACAAATAGCCATCATCAAAAATCCGCTCGAGCGCGAAATTATCGGAAACACCATTGATGATGCTGCCGGAGAGACCTTTGACAAAGCGGCAAAAATCATGAGTCTGCCCTACCCCGGTGGTCCTGTGATTGACAAACTGGCTCAATCGGGCAATGCATCAGCGTTTCGCTTTGCCAAGCCGCGCATTCCAGATCTGAATTTCAGCTTCTCGGGATTAAAAACCTCTATCCTGTATTTTTTGCGCGATGAGTTAAAAAAAGACGAAAATTTTATTGAAAAAAACAGAGCTGATCTGTGCGCCTCCATTCAAAAAACGATTATCGATTTTCTGACCGAAAAGACCGAAAAAGCGGTGAAAGAAACCGGCATAAAAACGCTGGCGCTGGCCGGTGGTGTTTCTGCCAATTCGGGACTCAGAGCGGCTATGCAACAACTGGCTGCTAATTATAATCTGGATCTTCATATTCCGAAATTATCGTATACCACCGACAATGCCGCTATGATTGCCATGGCGGGCTACTTCAGATATCAGCAGGGATTATTCGCCGGACTCAATGCCGTGCCGTATGCAACAGGCGCGAAGGTGTAATGAGACTATTCCAAAAAATTTCAGGCAAATCAATTTACAGCACCAGCAGTACGCAAACGGGCACCAATCCCAGTGCAAAGCCCAGATAAATTTCAGCAGGTGTATGTTTTTCTTCTTCCAGGCGCGCCCAGGCAACAATTCCTGCAATAATCAGAAATAAAGAAATCCACAACAGACTGAAAGCATTAAAGGTATAAATATACCAAAGCGATGTAAATATAAACACACTCCAGCCATACATATGCAGGCTGAAACGCTTGATAAAAGCCATGATCAGCCCCAGCATCGATGCTGCAATTTCAGCCAGCATAAAATCGGTATAATACACCGGCAACTCAAAACCAACCAGAATTTTCCAGCAAAACCACGAAGAAATGCCCAGCACCGTAACTGCAAAAATTCGTTCCTGCCTGCTGCTCATTTCAACCGATTCAACAATGCCCATGTATTTGGCTGCCACAAAAATCAGCAATGGAATACATAATGAAAACAGCGCCATCACAATCATAATAATTCTGAAAGCTTCGGGATTCAACATGCGGTTCATGTAAAAATCACCATTCAGAATCAACAATGAAAATACGATTGGGAGAAAAATTGGATGAAGTAGCCACGAAGCTATTTTTGCGATCGCTTTCATTAAAAGTGAAATCAAATTTGTTTACGAAGTCTTGCAACCGGAATATCAAGCTGCTCGCGGTATTTGGCAACGGTGCGTCGCGCAATATTGTACCCTTTTTCTTTCAGAATTTTTGCCAGTCGGTCGTCGGTGAGCGGCTTGCGCTTGTCTTCGGCGCCAATGACATCGGTAAGAATACTTTTAATTTCGCGCGATGAAACTTCTTCACCCGATTCGGTCTGCATCGACTCGCTGAAAAAACTTTTCAACAGAAAAGTACCGAATGGAGTCACCACATATTTACTGCTGGCCACGCGCGAAATGGTAGAAATATCAAGTCCAACCTTATCGGCAATGTCTTTCAGAATCATGGGTTTCAGCTTTGTGTCATCTCCGCTGAGGAAATATTCTTTCTGAAATTCCATAATGGCGGACATGGTCACAAACAAGGTGTTCTGCCGTTGACGCAATGCATCGATGAACCATTTGGCTGAATCAATTTTCTGACGCACAAACTGAATGGCTTCCTTGGTTTTTAAATCCTGGTTCTTCGACTTGACGTACGCTTCAAGCATTTGCTGATAGTATCGGCTCACCCTTAGATCGGGCATATTCTTCGAATTGATGACCAATTCCAGTTCACCTTCGTTGTTGTTGATGGTAAAATCGGGGAACACATGCAGACTACCTTTGCTTGAATCGCCGCCCGAATTGCCGGGTTTCGGATTCAGCTTGATAATTTCATCAATGGCATCCTTAAGCTGATCTTCGCTGATGCTGAGCTTCTTCATGATTTTATCGTAATGCTTTTTCGAAAATTCGTCAAAGCAATCGTTTAAAATCAGAATTGCCAGTTTAATGGATTCCATTTTCCTATCCTTGCGTTTAAGCTGCAGTACAAGACATTCGCGCAAATCGCGCGCAGCAACGCCCGGCGGATCGAGTTCCTGAATTTCGCGAATGATCTCTTCGATTTTTTCAGGATCCATATTAATATTAAGTCCGAAAGCGAGATCATTGGAAAGCGAGGCAGAATCTCGCTTCAGATAACCATTTTCATCAATATTACCGATGATGTATTCGCCAACCCGGTACTGAAGCTCCGTCAGATTGCGCATCTGGAGCTGTTCGTAAAGCTGATCATAAAAACTCGGTTGCGATATAAACGGCACTTCGCGCACTTCGTCATCGGCGCTGGTATTTTTTGCTGTCAGTTTATACTCAGGTATATCGTCCTCGTCCATGTAATCATCGAGGCTGAAATCGTTTTCCACGTTTTCCTCAACATCAGAGTCTTCGCTTTCTTCGCTGTCCTGCTCATCATCCTGCAAGTCCTGGTTGTCATCGTCCTCGTTGTCTTCCGATGTATCCTCCAATGCGGGGTTCTCTTCAATCTCCTGCTTAATGCGTTGTTCAAGCGCAATGGCAGGAACCTGCAGCAGTTTCATGAGCTGAATCTGTTGCGGAGAGAGCTTTTGCTGAAGTTTCTGTTCGAGCCGTTGGTGAAGCATAAGAAATAATTTATGTCTGAAAATACAAAATGAAAACGGGGGTTGTCAAGTTTTATGGGAATTATTCTGTGTTTTTTTTCAACAAATCAAACATCAAAACTCAGCATTCTTGGGTGTGCGCGGGAAAGGAATGACATCGCGGATGTTGGCCATGCCGCTAACAAACAGAATCAATCGCTCGAAACCAAGGCCAAATCCGCTGTGCGGCACAGAGCCAAATTTACGTGTTTCGAGATACCACCACACATCTTTTTCGGGAATATGGAGCTCATGAATTCGGTTCATCAGTTTTTCAAAATCTTCTTCGCGCTGGCTTCCGCCAATGATTTCGCCGATGCGCGGGAACAACACATCCATGGCGCGAACGGTCTTTCCGTCATCGTTCTGCTTCATGTAAAACGCCTTGATTTCAGCCGGATAATCGGTTAAAATCACCGGACAGTTGAAATGCTGTTCAACCAGATAACGCTCGTGTTCGGCCTGCAGATCGGTTCCCCACGAAACCGGGAACTCGAATTTCTGACCGCTTTTCATCAGAATGTCAACTGCTTCGGTGTATGCAAGGCGTTTGAATGGCATCTCTACAACCCCTTTCAAGCGTGCAATCAATTCCTTGTCGTACATTTTCTGCAGAAATTCCAGATCGTCGAAGCAATGCTCAAGCGCATAGCTTACGAGTGATTTGAGAAAATCCTCCGCCAGATCCATGTTATCGGTAATATCATAGAAAGCCATTTCCGGCTCAATCATCCAGAACTCGGCCAGGTGACGCGGCGTGTTGCTGTTCTCGGCACGGAAGGTTGGGCCAAAGGTGTATATCTCGCCCAGCGCCAATGCACCAAGCTCACCTTCAAGCTGACCGGAAACAGTGAGGTTGGTTTCTTTTCCGAAAAAGTCCTGTGTGTAATCAATTTTCCCTTCGGGCGTGCGCGGCGGATTTTCAGCATCGAGCGTACTTACGCGGAACATGGCGCCGGCACCTTCGGCATCGCTGCCGGTGATAATGGGTGTATGCAGGTAATTGAATCCGCGGTCGTTGAAATATTTATGAATGGCAAAAGCCATGGCATGACGGATGCGAAGCACAGCGCCAAAAGTATTCGTACGCGGCCTCAGATGCGCGATTTCGCGAAGGAATTCCAGCGTGTGACCCTTTTTCTGCAGCGGATATGAGTCGGACGGACATTTTCCGTAAATCTCAATTTCTTCGGCATGAATTTCAACCGGCTGTCCCTGTGCGGGCGATTCAACCAGTTTTCCATCAACGCGAACACTGCAGCCGGTGGTAATATCCTTCAGCAAAGCTTCATCAAACTTTGTCGTGTCGGCCACTACCTGAATGGAATGTATGATGGTGCCATCGTTTACGGCAATAAAGACCACATTCTTGCTGTCGCGGCGTGTGCGCACCCAGCCTTTAACGGTAATAGTAGTTCCCAGCAGGTCTCCTGCAGGTTTTTTCAATAAGTCAACAATCTTGATTCGTTTCATCGGAAAAGTATTTCGGGACAAATTTCGGAAAAAATTCGTTGTAAAACAGGAACAAAACAGAAATCAATGTACAGATTACCTGAACAAATCGATATAAGACCTGAAAACAAATACTCTGTTCCGCTTAAACCCTGTGGATTCTTCAAGTATTCCGGATTTCATAAACTGCTCCGTCATGCGATAAGCAGTAGAAATGTTGACGCCCAAATCATCGGCTACATCCTGCGCTTCGAAAACCGGCATGCGGTACATAAAATCATGTAGCGCAAAAGCAGATTTGGAGGCCTTTTTCGGTTTCATCAGTTTCTTTTCGGTCTTTTTACGAAGCTCGATAATTTTTCTGAATGTCAGCGCCGAATCAGCCGATGTTTGCCTGACTCCTTCCAGAAAAAACATCAACCAACCGTTTAAATCGTTATCGGTTCTCACCTTCGCCAATCGCGAATAATACTCACTCCTGTTTTTTTCGAAATAATCGGAAAGATATAAGGTTGGCTTTTGTAATAATCCCTGGCTGACCAGCTGCAAAGTGATCAGCAATCGTCCTACACGCCCGTTTCCATCGAGGAATGGGTGGATGGTTTCAAACTGATAATGTGCAATCCCAGCTTTTACCAATTCCGGGACTGACAACGTATTGTTGTTCATAAAATTTTCCAGATCGCTGATCAGGTCAGGCAAATCATGCGGGTGTGGCGGAATAAAAACGGCATCTTTAATACTACGGCCTCCAATCCAGTTTTGCGAGGATCTGAATTCGCCAGGATTTTTGGCCTCACCACGCACTCCTTTCATCAGTATTTTATGTGTCTGCTTCATCAAACGACCACTGAGCGGCAGTTTATTCAATGACATAACAGACGCATTCATAGCACTTACATAATTTCTGACCTCCTGCCAGTCGTTGCGTTTTTCAGGATCAATGTTTTCCTCTTTGTTCAACGATTCCTCCATGCTGGTGCGGGTTCCCTCAATTCGACTGCTGTTCATGGCCTCTTTCTGAACATGCATTTTGATAAAAATGTCCACATCCGGAATCAGCGAAGAAAAGGCATTCAACTCACCCAAATGCAATGCAGCCTGACTCAACAACAGATTCATTCTGTCCTCATCGATGGTCCATGCATGATTGATGGTCTCAGGCAAAAAGCTTTTGTACTGATACTGATTCACCCATTTCCCGGATTTGAATGCACTGATTTTCATTTGCAATAGTAGTTGAATATGCAAATATAATATTTTTTATTCGCATTTTTATGTATTATTGCATTTATAGCACTTCATATTTGCAAATTACGATTATACCATACATCACTTTTTGAAAAACCCGGAATTTGGCTGAGGTTAATATTTAAAAGCTCTTCTGTCGCCACGCAAGAATCACCTCCGCTTTCTTCACGCCAACCACCTTCTGTATTTCCTCTTCAGAAGCCGCTTTCAGCGCTTCAACCGAACCAAAATGTTTCAATAATTTTTCTGCCAGCGTTTTGCCGATGCCGGTAATTTCGGTGAGTTCAGTTTTCAGCAATCCCTTGCTGCGCTTGTTGCGGTGGTGCGTGATTCCGAAGCGGTGTGCCTCGTCGCGCATACGCTGTATAAGCCGAAGCGACTCGCTTTTTTTATCAATATAAATGGGCAGCGTATCGCCCGGAAAATAAATTTCTTCAAGACGTTTTGCAATGCCGATGACAGGTACAACATGGCGCAGATTCAAATTATCCAAAGCCTCTACGGCAGCGCTCAACTGACCTTTGCCACCATCGACAATCAACAGATCTGGTAAGTCGGAACCCTCTTCCTGCAAGCGCTTCAAACGGCGGGTTACCACTTCGGTCATGCTGGCAAAATCGTCGGGACCAGTCACCGACTTGATATTGAAATGACGGTACTCGCTTTTGGCCGGTTTCGCTTTGCGGAAAACCACACAGGAAGCCACCGCATCGGTTCCCTGAAAATTGGAGTTATCGAAACACTCAATATGTTCCGGCAGTTTTTTTAAGCGGAGATCCGTCATCATGGTTTGCATAATGCGCTTTGAATGCCGCTCCGGATCAATCATTTCGCGTTTCTTACCCTGCTCGAGACGAAATTGTTTTGCATTGGCCAGCGATAACTCAAGTAATTGTTTTTTATCGCTGATTTTCGGGACTTCGAATTTCACCTTCGGAATCTCAATCTCTGTCTCAATTGGCAGTAATACCAGCGGTGCGAAATTTCCATTGAGCGAAAGAAATTCACCCAGACCGATCATAAGTAGATCAACATCAGTTTCGTCCATTTTTTTCTTCAGTGCATAGGTGTGTCCCTGAACTACATTTCCATTGAGCAGTCGCAGGAAATTCACGTAGCCGTAATCTTCATCCGAAACAACAGAAAAAACATCCACATCGCCGAGTTTCTCGAAAGTCACACCCGATCGGGCCTGGAACGATGTCAATGCGTCCAGTTTATCTTTTATTTTATGTGCTTTTTCAAATTCAAGCAACGCAGCGCATTCATTCATTTTTGTTTTGAGCGTCTGTATAACGGGACTCAGATTGCCTTTGAGAATATTTCTCGCCTGAACAACCATGTCATTGTATTCAACGCGGCTTTGCTGGCCGATACAGGGAGCAAGACAATTGCCCAGTTGCAACTCAAGACACGATCTGAAACGGCTTTTTGCAATACCGTCTTCGGTCAGTGCCAGCTTACAGGTGCGCAGCGTGAAAATTTTCCGGATGATGTCGGTCAGCGCTTTTACCATGCGGCCACTGGGATAAGGACCGAAATATTCACCTTTGAAATCTTTGGAACGTGTGGAAAAAATGCGCGGAAATTCTTCGTCAGTAACACAAATCCAGGGATAGGTTTTGTCGTCTTTCAGCAATACGTTGTAGCGCGGCTGGTACTGTTTGATCAGATTGTTTTCGAGCAGCAGTGCATCGAATTCGCTGCGCACCACCATGGTCTCGATCCGAACAATTTTGCGCACCAGCAAACGAAGTTTGGCGCTGTCGTGTTCTTTCTGAAAATAGGATGAGACGCGCTTTTTCAGATTGCGGGCCTTGCCAACATAAATAATGATGTCATCGGCATCGAAATACTGATAAACCCCGGGCTGCGACGGCAGCGTTGCCAGTTTTTGTTTGATATTTTCGGAGAAATCGGGCAATGCGGAAATTTGAGGTCAAACTTACGAAAATACGAAATATGAAATACGAAATATGAAATACGAGATATGAGATACGATGTGAAAATATGAACATTTGAAAATATGGGAATACGAAAGAATATGGAGATTTGAAAATGTCGCGCTTTCAATGCATTTGGAAATGTGGGAATATGTGATTAGGCGACAGGCAACAGGCGGCAAGCGGCAGGCAACAGGCGGCAGGCGGAATACGGCTCAACGCACAACGCTCAAAGCACAACGCATGCGGCGTTATTTAGCTTCGCTCTCTTCCGATAGCTATCGGAACCATTCACTCTCTCTGACTAAGACAGGCGGCATAAGGGCTGACTGTTGATTGCTGACTGCTGATCCGCCGCTGAGGACTGAAAGCTGACTGCTGAAAGCTGATTGCTGTAATGTAACGACTGTAACGCGTAACGTCTGTAACGTGTAACGACTAAATCCGATCAAAAATCATAAATCCTCGCTCTAAAATCTTCATTCGTTCTTAAATCTTTAAAGGAATTCTAATTAAAAATAATAAATTTGCCGTTTATTCGTTATCAGACCAAAATACAGGCATGAGGAAAAGCCATTTATTAATACTGACACTGCTTCTGATCGCAGCTTCGGCGTGTTCGACCAAGAAAAACACGGCTACGCGTCGGGCCTATCATAATCTCACATCGCATTTTAACGCCTATTTCAATGGAAACGAAGCGTTGAAAGAGGGCACCGCCAATCTGGCCAATGTGCATCAGGATAATTACACCCAGATCATCAGCATTTTCCCGGAAGGCAGCCAGAATGATGTTCAGGCAATTGTTCCACTCATGGATCGCAGCATTGAGAAGGCATACAAGGTTATTGCCCGCCACAGTATGGAATTCAAGGGCGAAGAAAATGTGAAATGGATTGACGACAGCTATATCATGATTGGTAAAGCCAGTTTTATGAAACGCGATTACGAAAAAGCTTTCAGCACACTGGATTACGCCACCAAAAAATACTCAAAAAATCCGGAGCGCTTTGAGGCTTATTTGTGGATGGCCCGCACGATGATTGCCCGCAACAAACTCAGCAAAACAAGTTCATATCTGGCTTTGGTCGAATCGGCCCAAAACGAGGGGACGTTATTAAAAGAAACCAACAAGATGCTGCCCATGGTGCAGGCTGACTATCAGATTAAATCCGGTAATCTCGAAGCTTCCATCGATTATCTGAAAAAAGCGCTGCAACTCAACAAAGGCAAAAAGACTCAGGTTCGTCTGATGTTTGTGCTGGCTCAGGTTTACCAGCGCCTCGACCGCAATGCAGAAGCACTGGCCATGTATCAGAAAATTCTGAAGAAAAATCCAAAATACGAAATTGCTTTTCATGCGCGTATTTTTGCGGCTCAGTGTTACGATGCCAACAGTGGCAGCAGTACGGCCATTGTGAAAGAACTTGAGAAAATGCTTAAAGACAGTAAAAACGATGATTATCGTGATGAAATCTATTTTGCCCTTGCCAACATTGCTTTTAAAGACAAAAAAGAGAAAGAAGGCATTGATTATTTGATTTTATCGGCAAAATACAGCACAAAAAATGTGTATCAGAAATCAAGCACTTACCTCAAATTAGGAGAACTGTTCTTTGATAAAAGAGACTATAAAACATCGCAGGGATATTATGACACCTGTATGACTGTTTTACCAAAAGACTATCCGAATTACGAAAACATAAAAAACCGCCATGAAGTACTGAGCGGGCTGGTATTGAATCTGACCACTATTGAGCTTGAAGACTCTCTGCAACGTCTGGCCAAGATGAGCGAAGTTGACCGGAATGCTGTAATCGATAATCTGATTCAACAATACATTCAGGAAGAAGAACGAAAAAAACGCGAAGAACGCGAACGCATGGCTGCTGCCCAGAACAGCAATTTGCCCAATATTGCCAATGCCAATTCAAACTGGTATTTCTACAATGCACAAACCGTAGCCATGGGTAAATCAGAGTTTATTAAAAAATGGGGCGATCGCGAACTGGCGCCTTTATGGCGACTTGAAAACAAACAGATCATGGACTTTGGCTTTACCGATGCCGGTTCCGATACCATTCCGATGGATGATTCGGCCAAAGCCGCTACCAATCCGCGCGATCGCAGTTTTTACCTTAAAGATGTACCCTTGACTCCGGAAAGAATTACAGCATCGAACCGGAAAATTGAAAAAGCTTATTTTGAACTGGGTCGCATATATAAAACCGAATTGCAGGAATTCAACGATCATATTAAAGCACACGAAACTTTGCTGCAGCGGTTCGACACAACATCGTACAAGCTCGAAGCGTGGTATATGCTGTATTCATCAAACAAGAGCATACAGAATGAAGCACGGGCCCAGTACTATAAAAACCTCATTATTTCCGGCTTCCCGGACAGTGAGTTTGCTAAAATAATATCCGATCCGGACTATTGGTCCAAAGTAGCTGCGCAGAAAGATGTGGGTGAAAGTTATTACGAAGATACCTATCAGTTCTATCTCAATGGGTCATATAATAAAGTTATTACCCGCGCCGATTCAGCCCTGACCAATTTTAAAGAATTGTCGCTGCGCGGCCGTTTCGATTTTCTGAAAGCTTTGAGTATTGGCAAAATGTATGGCAACGATTCTCTGAAAACACGCATGACCTATGTTTCCAACCATTATTCAGGCGATGTAAAAGTGCGTGCCGATGAACTGCTGGCTTTCCTTGGCGGTGATGTTCAAATTCCCACAGACAGCAGTGATACCCAGGTTAATAATACTGTAGTGCCAAAAGATCTGTATAAAATTGCCGCCAACGATGACATCCATCTTTATGTGTGTCTGATTGATATTCGTGGTGCCAATATCAATAAAATAAAAGCTGCATTTTCCGATTTTAACCGTACCTATTTTGGTTCGGATAATCTGACGGTAAGCAACCTGTATCTGACCGATTCCCGCATTATGCTATCGGTCAGTAATTTCAAAAAGAAAACGGATGGTATGACCTATCTGCGTTTTACACAAAACGACCGGGGCCTGATGGATGCTATGACCGATAAAAACGCAACAACTTTCATTATCAGCACCGACAATTATCCCATCTTTTATAAATCTAAAGATGAGACAAAATACATGGAATTTTTCAACCGGTATTACTTATCGGAATAATCTGAAAAAAAGGACCTATGGCAAAAACAGAAACAAACGAACAACTAACGGCAACTATTAATCTGATTGCAGCCGGAACAACAATCAACGGCGATATTACAACATCGGGCGATGTCCGTATCGACGGACAGATTACCGGGAATGTACATGCAAAAGGCCGGGTTGTTATTGGTACATCGGGACAGATTGAAGGCGAAATACGTTGCCAGAATGCCGACTTTAGCGGATCTGTAACCGGCAAGGTATTCGTCATTGAATTACTGGCACTGAAAGCGTCATCAAGAATTATCGGCGATATTCAGACGCAGAAAATCAGTATTGAGCCCGGAGCCGTATTCAGCGGTAACTGCAGCATGCAGGCCAGCCAGTCTGAATAAATCCATACCTTCGGATGGAGAAGGATAAAAAAGATTTTAAAAAATCCGGTGCCGACTTTGCCCGCTATTCGGGGCTGGCATTCGAAATGATGGCCATCATCGGAGGTGGCACCTGGGGCGGCGTTTGGCTTGACCGGCAAACCGGCAGCGACATTCCCTGGTTCACCATTATTTTATCGCCGCTTTCAGTCATTGTATCATTGCTACTTATTGTGCGCGGTTTAAACAGAAACAAATAATGAAGATTTCTATCTGGAAACCATTTGTCTTTATGATGCTGGCAGCTATGATTCTGACAGGTGCAGCAACTTATTTCTTTCCGCAGTATTACGGTATTTCGTGGCCATGGACGCTGGGTATTCTCTCAGCTTTGTATGCACTGTCTTTTTTCATTTTTCAAAAAGCAGTACAAAAAAATCCAAAGTCCATAGCCTTGATTTTTCTGGCTCTTACCACCGGAAAAATGTTACTCGGAATGATTTATATACTTGTTTTGGTCATGGGATTCAGTCTGAATTCCCTGAACGACAGTCTCTATTTCGTAGTACTGTATTTCAGTTATCTTGCATTGGAAGTAACAGTGTTTACCAAAGTACTCAAGCGCGAAGCCGGCAATCAGTAGCTAAATTGTAATTACTCCAGACTCAATCTGTATTTCAGCGCATTTACGTAATAACGTGCAGTTTTATCACGGTAATCGACATAGGCTTTATTGGCCCAGTCGTAGGCAGCCTGAAAATCGCCATTAACTTCGCAACCCACAGCCATGTTCAAACAAGCTCTGCCGGCCGCTTTGCGTTTTGGATGATTGGTCAGTGGCTGCCAGAGATCCATGGCTCCTTTCCAGTCGCCGGTTTCGGCATGACGAAAAGCGCGCAGAAACTGTTGTTTTACATCGCCTTTGCCTCGCTTGTACATATCGCGCCGAACCACATAATAGCTGGGCAGAAAGCGGCTGATGTATTCGTTTCCGGCAGCATAGGCTGTTTGCGGCAATGCTTCGGGCGAAGGAACCACCAGCCCGTCCGGGTTTTCAAACATAATATGAGTCTGCGTCTGATATTGATCAATAATCTTTTTGTCTTTCGGATCGTACAGGCGCCAGTAGCTGATTACATTCATTCGGATCTGACGCGGCACAACAGGCTGTGTCTGTACCGAAATAACAGCACCAACCTGATTGGTAACGGTCTGAGCAACC